>OHSW01000298.1_pt1 | contig 16618 bp, 13 predicted proteins | sample 1578821 | NCBI WGS metagenome assembly OHSW01 (sample SAMEA3879555, study PRJEB24766) | human gut metagenome | biome: human-associated habitat; feature: feces | place: USA | collected 1985/1987
GAAGCAACGGCTCCGGCGGTAGCCTATCATCAGCGTCACCGTGTTGAGGACGTGGATGGACGGGCAGACATTCTTGGAGCTATCAACGGCATAGAGCATCCGCACCAGACGGGCGAAGATGTCGCTGCCATACACCCGGTAGGGCCGCAGGGCAAGCCCCGTGGGCAGCAGGACATAGCAGCTCAGAGCGATGGTCATGCCGGTGAACAGGCACAGGCAGACCCGCCAGAAGTCGCTGCGGTCGCCCCGCAGCAGCAGATAGAACAGGGTGAAGGGGATCCACACAAACCAAGCAAAATAAGGGACGATGGCGTATTTGCAGAAGGGGATGACATCGTCCAGCTGACAGTGTACCCAGATGGCAGGGATGGTGATATTCACCTCGAGCCAGTGGAATGCGGTCAGATAAAATACCGTATAAAGAGCCATGAAAGAGACAGGATGGCGTGCAAACCAGCTGCGCATCGATAACACTTCCTTTTTGGGGGCACACGTTTCGGACTTACCCCGGCAGCATAGCATTATACGCCCTGAGCAGAAAGAAAACAAGACAAAAATCTGACAATCTTACTAAAACACGCTGCGAAAAATTGTGCATATGGTCGGCTGTTTCTGGCCCACAAACAAAAAACAAGCCGCTGCCAGCTGGCAGCGGCTTGCCGCTTGAAATTCAAGCAGTGCCGTCCGGAATGGGTACACTCAGACGGCGGCGAAACTCAGACGAGTACGCCGGGCTGTTATGCAGCCTTCTTCTGGGTATTCTTCTTGGTCGCGTGCAGGAAGATGGCCAGCATTGCGACGGCGAAGATGACGCCGAAGGGATACGCAACAGCGGTGTTGTAGATGGTAGCGCCCTCAGCGGTCTTGCTGTTGAGGATGCTGCCGAGGCACTCAGGAGCCAGAACGAAGTAAGTAGAGGAGACTGCGCTCATGAAGGTAGCGGGAACAGCGGTGATCCAGTAGTTCTTCTTCTCCTGGAAGAGGTACATGGAAGCAGCCCACAGGACGATCATAGCCAGAGTCTGGTTGGTCCAGCTGAAGTAGCGCCAGATAACGGTGTAGTTGATGAAGCCCAGTGCATTGCCGATGCCGAGGAAAGCGCCGACGCCCAGAACGGGCACGCAGAGCTTCAGGCGGTTTGCGTAGCTGTCCTGATCGATCTTGAACCAGTCGGCCAGAGTCAGACGAGCGGAACGGAATGCAGTATCGCCAGAGGTGACGGGGCAGATGACGACGCCGATCATAGCCAGCGCGATGCCCACGCCGCCCATGGTCTTGGAGCAGACGTCGTAGATGGCGGCGGACTGGCCCTCAGCCAGAGCAGCTGCCAGACCGGTGTTCAGGCCGCCGGTGATCTCGTACAGAGAGCAGCCAGCTGCGGCCCAGATCAAAGCGATGATGCCCTCGCAGACCATTGCGCCGTAGAAGACGAAGTGGCCCTGCTTCTCACTCTTCATGCAGCGAGCCATCAGAGGCGACTGGGTGGAGTGGAAGCCGGAGATTGCACCACAGGCAACGGTGATGAACATGAAGCTCCAGATGGGGGTGTTGGAGGGGTGCATATTGCTGAAGTTTGCCCAGATCTCGGGGATGGTGTAGGCGGGGTTGGTGAAGATACCGAAGATAACGCCCACTGCCATGATGATCAGGCAGATGCCGAACAGGGGGTAGATCTTACCGATGATGGCATCGATGGAGATAAAGGTTGCGATGAAGTAGTAGGCCAGAATGATGATCAGCCAGAACAGGGTGGTGGTCAGCAGACCGGACATACCGCCGTTCTTGCACAGGGTCACGATCAGGCCTGCGGGACCCACTGCGAACACGGTACCGACCATGATCAGCAGCACCACAGAGAACACACGCATGATGTTCTGCATCACGGGGCCCAGATAGCGGCCGGTGACCTCAGCGATGGAAGCGCCGTCGTTGCGCTCGCTCATCATGCCGGAGAAGTAGTCATGCACGCCGCCGGCAAAGATGGTGCCGAAGGTGATCCACAGGAACACCACGGGGCCCCACAGAGCACCCTGCAGTGCACCAAAGATGGGTCCCAGACCTGCGATGTTCAGCAGCTGGACGAGGAACAGCTTCCACTGGGGCATCACAACGTAGTCAACGCCATCGTTAATGCGCACAGCAGGAGTTTCGCGGTCGTCCGGTCCGAACGTATTGTCAACGATCTTGCCATAGACAAAGTAGCCGATGATCAGGAGCGCCAGACAGAGTAAGAAACTAATCATACCAGAAACCTCCTTTTATTGTCCGTGCCCGGAGCCCCATTCTGCCCCGTCACGGCCATTCCTTGGCCCTATGTTAACACAATCTTCATAAATCTGGTAATATCCTTCCAGAATGGCCCTTATATCAAAAACTATATAAGTCAGCCGTTCCCGGGAATCCCGGCAAAGATTTTTTAACGTATCCTCGGCAAAACTTTTTTGCCGAAATCGTTTCAGCGGGTGTTTTTTCGTTTTTAGTGCACCCTGCCAAACTTTTTGGCATATTTTTGTGCATCTTGTCTGCATTCCTGTTCTTTTTGCCGCAATTCGTTGTTTCTCTGCACAAGCAAAAGCCGCCTGCCGGACGGCCCGGCAGGCGGCTTTTGCGGTTGTGAATGGGTATCGAGAAGGTTGAAGAGGGGGAAATGTCAATTATGCAGTCTTTTTCACCGTCTGCTTTTTGGTTGCATAGATGAACAGCGCCAGCATGGCGATCGCAAAGAGGATGCCCACCGGGTAAGCAACTGCGGTGTTATAGACGATAGCGCCCTCGGCAGTCTTATGGTTCAGCAGGCCGCCCAGGCACTCGGGAGCCAGCACGAAGTAAGTAGCGGACACGGCGCTCATAAAGGTGGCGGGCACTGCGGTGATCCAGTAGTTCTTCTTCTCCTTGAACAGGTACATGGAAGCGGCCCACAGAACGATCATCGCCAGCGTCTGGTTGGTCCAGCTGAAGTAGCGCCAGATCACGGTGTAGTTGATGAAGCCCAGTGCATTGCCGATGCCCAGGAAAGCGCCCACGCCCAGCACGGGAACGCAGAGCTTCAGGCGGTTGCCGTAGCTGTCCTGATCGATCTTGAACCAGTCGGCCAGGGTCAGGCGGGCGGAACGGAAGGCGGTATCGCCGGAGGTGATGGGGCAGACGACCACGCCGATCATGGCCAGTGCGATGCCCACGCCGCCCATGGTCTTGGAGCAGACATCATAGATGGCCTTGGACTGACCCATTGCCAGTGCCTGTGCCAGACCGGTGTTCAGGCCATCGGTAACCTCGTACAGAGAGCAGCCTGCAGCGGCCCAGATCAGGGCAATGACACCCTCGCAGACCATGGCACCATAGAACACGAAGTGGCCCTGCTTCTCACTCTTCATGCAGCGGGCCATCAGAGGCGACTGGGTGGAGTGGAAGCCGGAGATCGCGCCGCAGGCAACCGTGATGAACATGAAGCTCCAGATGGGCGTGCCCGACGGGTGCATGCTGCCGAAGTGATCCCAGATCTCGGGGATGGTATAGGCAGGGTTGGTGAAGATGCCAAAGATGACACCGATGGCCATGATGATGAGGCAGATGCCGAACACGGGGTAGATCTTGCCGATGACCGCATCGATGGAGATAAAGGTCGCGATAAAGTAGTAGGTCAGAATGATGACCAGCCAGAACAGCAGCGAGGTCATCACGCCGGATGCGCCGCTCTGGCTGCACAGCTCAACGATCAGACCGGCAGGGCCGACGGCGAACACGGTGCCCACCATGATCAGCAGCACAACAGAGAACACACGCATCACGTTCTGCATCACAGGGCCTAAGTATTTGCCGGTGATCTCCGCGATGGAAGCACCGTCGTTGCGCTCACTCATCATGCCGGAGAAGTAGTCATGCACGCCACCGGCAAAGATGGTGCCGAAGGTGATCCACAGGAACACCACGGGGCCCCACAAAGCGCCCTGCATGGCACCAAAGATGGGGCCAAGGCCCGCAATGTTCAGCAGCTGGACGAGGAACAGCTTCCACTGGGGCATCACGACATAGTCCACGCCGTCGTTGATGCGCACAGCAGGCGTTTCACGGTCGTCCGGGCCGAAGGTATTGTCCACGATCTTGCCATAGACGAAGTATCCGCCCACCAGGATCGCAAGACAGAGCAGGAAACTAATCATACCAGAAACCTCCTTTTTGCCCCTGCTAGCCGCGGCCCCATTCTGCCGCATACCCGGGGCTCTTTTCTGGCCTCATGGTAGCACACTTTTTTCCAGTGGAGAAATATCTTTCCGGCATGGGGCCATATCGTTTTTGATATAGCTGCAAAGAATTTTTGCCGCTTTTCCGTTCATTTTTTGACCATTTATCAGCAAAAATAAAACCGGGCGCTCATTTTCGCCCGGTTTTGCATCCATTTATTGGTTTTTCTGTCAATTTCAAAGGAAGCAACCTTTGCCGTGCCTTAGCCGGAAAGCCCCTTTATTTCACGGTGGAAGCCGCTTCCTTGTGGAGCAGATCCACAAAGGCCTGCTCCTCGGGGCGCAGGCGGCCCTTGTCCGGGTAGACCAGCACATCCCGCATCTGCTGGCGCTGGGCCGGGCACTTCTTCAGCACCAGATGGTACTGCTCCAGTGCCCTGCGGGGCATGGGCGATGCCCACATGTAGGCCGTGGGCAGCCGCTGCAGGATCGAGAACTGGCTGCACCGCTCATACACATGGATGCGGCGTTCCGGGTTGACATGCCAGCGCACACCGTCGCCGCCCTCCTCGCCGGGCAGCTGGAAATCATCGTGGAGGATCTCCATATACTTGTCCAGCTCAGACAGGTCGCGGATCGCCTTCCGGGCCAGCGGGCCGTCCCGGTTGGTCAGCAGACTGTATTCAAAATCCATAATGGGTTCCATTTTCAGGCCCCGCCGGGCGCAGTAATGGGTATAGTGCTCGTCATCCTCCACAGCGTACCGCAGCAGAGCCAGATGATACCCCTGCCGCAGGACATGATCCAGTGCTTCCATGGAGCCGCCCTCCCGGATGTGGATGTGGAGCCGCTCAATGGATGCTGCCTGCTCCAGATAATCCACCGCCGCATAGGAGGCATAGGTGGCGTGGGGGATCATCACCCGCAGTTCGGCGCAGCGCTCCTGCTCCTCCTGCACGCTCCGGTCCAGCCGGTCCACCTCCCGCAGCACCCGCTCAGCCTGCTCGATGAAGTGCCGCCCCTGCTCCGTGGGGATCATGCCGGTGGATGACCGCTCAAAAATGCGGAGATGGTATTCTTCTTCCAGATTTTTCAGCGCCTTGCTCACGTTGGGCTGAGCGGCATACAGCCGCTTTGCCGCCGCACTCACAGATCCGCATTCCATGATGGCGACGAGATACCGCAGTTCTGTAATGTTCAACTTTTTCTCTCCTTTTGGCGTTTTTATCCCTTGCGCCTAGTTTATCAGGCGGCACACGGGGCTGTCAAGCGTTGACGGGGCCCCGCTGCCGTTTTATAATGTAAGAAACAATCTGCCCGAAAGAGGTCGAAGAGGATGGAAGAAAAAAACTACCGCGTTCTGCGCATTGAGGAGCAGCTTTATGGCTGCGAGGAGCTGCCCGAGGGCCAGCCCGTGCTCTGTGATGTCCTGCTGGAGGCTGCCGACGGCACGCAGCGGGTTCTCCCCTACCCGGATGCCGAGCTGACCCGGCTGGACATCAACGAGGGCAGCACCGTCACCCTGCGGGATCACAGGCTGACCAAGGCGGCGCACAAGGTCTATTTCACCCGCCACGGCGAGACCGTGTGGAACGTGGAAAACAAGATCTGCGGCATGACCGACAGCCCCCTGACCGAAAAAGGCCGCGCCCAGGCCCGAGAGCTGGGCGAAAAGCTCCGGACCAGCGGCCTCCGCATCGATGAGATCCTGTACTCTCCCCTGTCCCGCGCCGCCGACACCGCCCGGGCCATTGCAGAGGCCACCGGCATTCCTGCCCGGTGTGAGCCCCGGCTCCGGGAGCAGTGCTTTGGCCGCTACGAGGGCACGCCCCGGAACGGCGAGGAGTTCCGCATCTCCAAGACCCACTTTGCCGACCGCTACTCCGGCGGCGAGAGCATGATGCAGCTGGCCCAGCGCATCTACAACCTGCTGGACGAGCTCCGGGCCGACACCGACAAGACCTACCTGCTGGTGGCCCACAACGGCATTGCCCGGGTGGTGCAGTCCTATTTTTACGATATGACCAACGAGGAGTACGCGGCGGCAGGCATCAAAAACTGTGAGTTCGTGGAGTTTACATTCTGAACAAAGAAAGGACCCGCCGAGGGTCCTTTCTTTGTTTGCGGTTATTCTGCCTTGCGGTAATGGAACTGCTGGTCTCTGGTGATGAACAAGCCGATGCTGACCAGCAGAGCGGCCAGCTCGGCGGCTGTCACGGCCAGCCAGATGCCGTCAATGCCCAGCAGGAGCGGCAGCAGCAGAACCGCCGCCACCTGGAACAGCAGGGTGCGCAGGAACGAGATGAGCGCACTGGTCACACCGTCGCCCAGGGCCGTGAAGAAGGAGGACGCATAGACGTTGAAGCCCATGATGAGGAAGCTCAGGCCATAGAGCCGGAAGGCCCGGGTGGTCAGAATGAGCAGGTTTTCATCATAGCCCACAAAGAAGCGAGCCACATGGGGGATGATGAACATGGAGCCGATGGTCATTACCACCGCAACCACACCGATGAGCTTCAGGCTCTTGCGGTAGAGGTTGTTGACCTCTTTGCGGTTATTGGCACCATAGTGGTAGCTGACGATGGGCGCACTGCCCACGGCGTAGCCCACAAACACCGCCACGAACAGGAAGGACGCGTACATGATCACACCATAGGCGGCCACGCCATCCTCGCCCGCAAAACGGAGCAGCTGATAGTTGTACAGGATGTTCACCAGCGACATGGAAAGGTTGGTCATCAGCTCAGAGGAGCCGTTCACACAGGCTTTCAGCAGCACACCGCCCTCAAACTGCGGGCGGCAGAGGTGGAGCAGGCTGGTGTTTTTCCGGTTGAGGAAGTAGAACACCGGCAGCAGGCCGCCCACCACCTGGCTGAGCATGGTGGCAATGGCGGCACCCTCTACGCTCCAGTGCAGGATACCCACCAGCAGCACGTCCAGCACCATGTTGGTGCAGCCCGCGCCTACCGTGAAGTAAAAGCCCAGATGCGGCTTTTCGGCGGTGACAAAAAAGCTCTGGAACATATTCTGCAGGATAAAGGTGGGCAGACTGAGCATCAGCACCCGGCCATAGCGCAGGGCGTAGTCCAGCATCTCGCCTTCTGCACCCAGCATCAGGGCCACCGGCCGGAGCAGCAGCATCCCCAGCACGGACAGCACGATGCCGGCGATCAGCGCCGTTGACATAAACAGGCTGAAATAGCGGTCGGCACGGGTTTTATCGCCCTCACCCAGCGTGATGCCCACAATGGCGCTGCCGCCGGTGCCCAGCATAAAGCCCACTGTGCCCACCAGCATGGGCACAGGCATGATGAGGTTGACTGCCGCAAAGGCCGTTTTGCCCACAAAATTCGAGACACACAGGCCGTCCACGATGCCGTAAATGGAGGTGAACAGCATGGTGCCGATGCAGGGCAGCACAAAACGGATCAGCCGTGAATAATCAAAGTGATCCGAAAGTTGGATTTTCTGTTTTGACATGGATTCTCCTTTTTGCAGGGGTGGATCACATCATCCCGCCGGGCCGCCAGCCGGTGCAGTAGCGGGCGTAATCGCGGTCGGCCTGTTTGACGTAAAGGAGGAACTGTTCCCTGCCTTCCTTGTCCGTGACCTGACGGACCTTGGTGGGCAGGCTCTGGCGCTGGAGCAGCTCCAGTTCATCGTTGAGCTCTTCCTCGGTATCAAAAGCATCCAGCTTGGTCCAGTGGGTGGCAAAGAGCCAGATGTTTGCAAGGGTGTTATTCATATTCAGTCTCCTTTTCCGGGGCATCGGCAAGGGTGCCGACCCGGTAGAACGGCGCAATGGCGTTGGCATCGCCGTGGCGCACGATGGAATAGGTAATGTCGCAGTAGGGCTGGATGGCCGTGCTCTTTTCCACGGTGGAGATGAGCAGCACCTGCAGCTGCAGGCGGCGGAACAGCTCCATCATGGGGCGGATGCGGTCACTGGTCATCTTGCTGAAGGCCTCGTCCAGCAGGACAAGGCGGATGCTGTTCTCGCTCTTCTGGTAGATCTGCAGCAGGCTGGCGCAGATGGCCACATAGAAGGGAGCCTGATTTTCGCCGCCGGAGGAATCGCGGCTGACGCGGGAAAGATAGGCCTGCTGGCCCGAGACGGTGTTGGTCACCTTGATGTCATAGTCCAGATAGGTGCGGTAGTCCACATAATCCGAGAGGGTGGCACCGGAGGTGGTGCGGCCCTCCTGCCGGGCCCGGGTGTTCTCATCCACATCGGCCATGATCTTTTCCATCAGCGCGTCCACCTGCCGCTCGTAGACGGGGTCGGCGGTGGCGGCAAGGTTGTCCAGCGAGTCGCCGTCGGTCATCTGCTGGTTGCCCTTGTCCACAATGACCTGATAAAAGGCGGCCAGCTGGGGGTCCCGGCTGGGTTCCAGCTCAAAGCGGTAGACTTCCTCGCCGTAGGTCAGCTGCTCCATCACCTTGTTCAGCTCCCGGAACTGGCGGCGGGCGTTGAAAATATCATCCTTCATCCGGAAGAGGATATCCTTGCGGAAGCGGTCCTTGCAGTCCCGCTGTGCCTGCTCCAGCCGGGCGGCGTAGCGTTCCAGATCAATGCGGACAAGGCTGTCGTGCTGGGCGCGGTACTGCTCCACTCCGGCCAGACCCAGCGGATAATCGCAGACGTAGTGCTCGTTGTAATCCCTCTGGGCGGGTTCCAGCGTGGAAGTGAGATAAGCTCGCAGGGCATCGTCCAGCCTGGTCTGTGCCTTTTCGGCAGTCTGTGCGGCGGCACGGGCCGTGCGCCCGCCCGTCATCAGGCCCTTTTTGCGTTCCTGTGCCAGAGGCTCCAGCAGCGGGTGCTGTGCAAAGAATGCCTCTGCCGCCTCCCGGCTCTGTGCGGCGGTCTCCACCGCCTTCCCCTGCTCCGCCTCACAGGATGCGATCTGCTTTTCGCAGACGCGGATATCGCCGCCCACCTGCTCCACGGCCTTGCGGGCAGTCTCCCATGCAGTTTCCCGGGCTTCTTCCTCGCGGTAGAGCTGCTGCAGCATGGGGTTCTCGCGGCAGTCCGCCAGCTTCTGCTCCTGCGCGGCGTAGTCGGCACGGGCGGCATCCAGCGCGGCCCGGCTGGCCCAGAGTTCGGCCAGCTGTTCCAGCGCATGGCCCCGCAGGACGTTCTGGTACTGGTCGTAGGCAGATTTCAGGGTCTTTTCGGTCTGGGCGGCTTCGCGGCAGCGGTCGGCCTGAGCGGCAAGCTGTGCTTCCAGCGCTTCGGCACGCTCCCTGCGGGCATCCAGACCGATATAACGCTGGGGCCTGCGCAGGCGTTCCAGCCGGAAGGGATGGTGGCGCAGCAGGTCCCGGGTGGCGCTGTCGGGGAAATGTTCCAGCGTATCGGGGGTGTCGCAGCAGACGATGCGGCGCAGGATGGTGTCCGCATACTGGGCAGCCAGCGGGTTTTCGCTGGTGACCTGGGCGGCAAGGCTGTCGGCGGGGGCCGTCTCCGCATGGCGGTCCGCCTTGCGGATGCCCGGGGTATCCAGCAGGCTGATGGGCCCCACCCGGTCGCCCAGCGCCACAAAGGCGCTCTTGGCGGCGGCGTAGTGGGCAGGCGGCACAAGGATATCGAACCGGCGGTCACCCAGGCAGGCTTCCACACAGTCCTGCCAGCTCTCGTCGGCCACGGTCAGCAGCTCACAGAAGATCTTTGCATCCGCTGTCATGCCGCGGCTTTTCAGCTCGGCGTTCACGGCATCCCGCACTTTGGTGGCGGCATCGCCGTGGGGGTAGACCCACTTGCCGCCGGACACGGCGTTCAGCTCGGCCCGCAGGCCCTCCTGCTCTTTTGCCAGATCCGCCGAAGCCTGCCGGGCAGCAAAATACTGCTCCTCCAGCGGCTTTTCGATGCGGGCCAGTGCCTCGGTCAGGGCGGGGAGATGTTCCGCCGTCAGGCGCTGGGGCCAGAGCTCCTTCTCCACCGCAAAGCCGCTGCGGTTCAGCTGGGTCAGCAGGCCGGTGATGGTATCCGCGGTCGCTTCCAGACCGTTCCTTGTCCGGGCCGCTGCATCCAGCGCGCTCTTTTTCCGGGCCAGCTCCTCGGTCAGGGCATCCAGCGCCCGGCCCGCGCCGCTGTCACCGGCCGCACCGTGGGCCGCCAGATAGGCCCGGCGGGCTTCGGCTTCGGCGTTCTTGGCGGCCTCGTATTTTGCGTTCAGGTCGGCCAGCTGGCGGCGGCCTGCATCCAGATGGCTCTGCCAGGAGGCATCCTCACCGGCATCCGCTTCGGTGCGGGCCAGCAGGGCCGCGCCCCGGTTGACAAGGGCATCCGTCTCTTTGGCAGCAGCTTCCCGGCCATACGCCACGATCTGTTCCAGCGCGGCGGCACGGGTCTGGGCCTCGGCCAGAACGGCGTGGAGGTTTTCCAGCTCCACCCGGTCGCCCTGCAGCGCTTCCAGATCCAGCTCAGGCTGGGGCAGGATGTACTGGTACAGGAACTCCCGGAAGTTGGGGATCTCGTCCATGCTGGTGCCCATCTGGAACACTTCGTTGAATTTTTTACCCAGCGGGCTGGAGGCGCGGCCAATGCCCAGGGCGCGGCAGATGCGGTCCCGGGCCTCGCTGGGGCTGCGGGTGTAGGACAGGCGGCCCACGGCGGGCTTGAAGTCCTCCTTGGCGCTGGGGGCACCGGTGCGCGGATCAAGGAAGGGCAGCTTTTCCAGCGTGATGCCGTCCTCGGAGATGTACCAGGTCTGGTCGCCGGGGTGGAGCTCCTGCATGGGGCCCTCGGATTCCACCCGGACAGCGATGACAAAGTTTGTCCGCTTGACGGTATCCCAGAACTCGGCACCGATATATGCCACCGTGCGGCCCGGGCGGCGGTAGGCGTTCTCGCCGCGCTGCTTGGCGTGGACAGAGCCCTGCAGGGTGCGGCCGCTCTTTTTATTGCCCAGGGCATTGAAATTGCGGTTGGTGGTCAGGCAGTAGCGAATGGCATCCAGAATGGTGGTCTTGCCCACCGCGTTGACACCGATCATATAGGTCAGACGGGCACAATCGAAGGTGACATTTTCAAAGTTGTGCCAGTTGATAAGCTTCAGGCGCTTTAATTCGATCATTCTTCTTCCTCCCCGCTGGCATCTCCGTCAGGCCGCTCGTAGAGGGCCAGTTCCTCCCGGGTGCGGCTGCTCTCGGCGGCGGCATCGGCAAGGTCTGCGTCCGGCAGAGCCAGCAGCACGGTGGGGAACACCTCGATGCGGCTGTCCAGACCGGTCAGCCGCCCCACCGGGCGGGCCAGATTGTACCTGCGCAGGGTGCGCATCAGCTCCTCCAGCGTGCGCTGGTCCAGCCGCCGGGGCAGGTTCATCTTCTGCAGCTCTGTCTGCACCTCTTCCACCGTGACCAGCACCTGATCGGCGCTGGCGGCAAGGCTCTCCCGCTTTTGCAGGTAGAGCAGGCGGAGCACCAGCAGCAGGATGCTCTCGTATTTCAGCAGCCGTGCCTGGCTGCCCTCATGCTCGTTGACCAGCGCCGCCGCCTGCAGCGGAGCCGGGTAAAGCGTTACCGCATAGCCCAGCGGCGCGAACACGGCCCGCACCTCGGGCAGATGATCCTGCACATAGAGGTATTTTGCCCGCTGATCCTCCACGCCGCCCAGCACAAAGCAGTGGTTGAGCAGATAGTTTGCGGTCTCTTCCAGCATTTTATTCGGTTCGGCCATGGTCAGCGTCCTCCCTGCGGGGTGTCAGAATAAACTCTTCAAACCGGAAGCCGCCCCGTTCGACCCAGTTTCCGGTAAGGGTGATATCGTAAGCCCGGCGCGGCGACTGCGAGTAGGTGTGCAGGCCGATGATGCGGGCAAAATCGCGGGGGTATTCCTCCGCCAGCGTGGAAGCGGCCACCGCACTGCGGGCGGCAAGGGCCTGTTTTGCCAGCAGGCCCACGTTTTCCTCGGTCACGGCCATCCGGGCGTAATCCAGCAGCAGCTGCTGTTCTTTGCGCAGCTGCTCCGCATCCAGCCCGGCCTGCCGCACCGGGGCCAGCGCGTATATCTTCCACGCCGACACCGAAGGCGAGGCCTTCCGGGCCATGTTCCGGGAGGCTGGCTGGGGGCTGCATGGTTGCCTCGTCTGGGTCAAGAACAGCCTTGTGCTGGGCCGCAGCGACTACCAATGGCAGCACGAACCCTGCCTGTACGGCTGGAAGCCCGGGGCCAACCACTACTTCATCAACGACCGCAGCCAGACCACCGTCATCGACGATGCGAAGCCGGACGACCTGCGGCACATGAAGAAGGACCAACTGCTGGACTGGGCCATCAAGGCGCAGGCCCTGCTCACCCAGACGCCCAGCAGCGTCCTCCGCTGCGATAAGCCGCCCCGCAACGCAGAGCACCCCACCATGAAGCCGGTGGTGCTCTGCGGCAGGCTCATCAAGAACAGCTCGAAGCCCGGCCAGACCGTGCTGGACCTGTTCGGCGGCAGCGGCTCCACCCTCATCGCCTGCGAGCAGCTGAGCCGGAGGTGCTGCACGATGGAGTACGACCCGAGGTATGTGGACGTTATCGTGAAACGGTGGGAGGACTTCACCGGCGAAAAGGCAGTCCGCCTTAAATAACCATCCCCGCCGGGGCCGGGTTTTCTACTCCTTTCCCGCCCCGGTTTTATCATAGCCAAAACGGCGCACGCCCGGGTCATCCTCCGCCCGCAGGGCCTCTTCCGAGAGGCCGGTGTGCGCCGTTTTCTCATACGGAGGTGACACCTTGGCACGAGAATCCCTCATCAGCAAATGGAACAGCCCCAGCGGCCTGCTGCGATTGCAGCGGCTGGCTATGCACGGACTCAACCAGTCCGAGATCTGTGAGCAGATCGGTGTGCCGCCCCGCACCTTCCGGCGATGGTGCACGCAGGATCCCCGCATCGCACAGGCCATCAGCGTGGGCGCAGAGGCAGCGCTGGCCAGCGTGGAGAATGCCCTGTTCAAGAAGGCCCAGAGCGGCGATCTGGGGGCGATGTGCTTTTATCTGAAGAACCGCGACCCCGAGCATTGGAGCGAGCACCCGGAGCTGCGGGGCTACGACGGAAAGGTGGTGTTTGTGGATGACATACCAAAGACGGAGGCCCCCAAACCTTCTCAAGCAGCAGCTGAAACTCAGCAGCCTCATCATCCCTGAATACTACGCCGCCCACACGGCCATCTGGTCGGGTGAGTACAACGAGTATCTGGGCGACGGCGGACGCGGCTCTCTCAAGTCCACCTTCGCCGCCACCGAAGTGGTGCTGCTCCTCATGCGGGTGCCCAGCATCCACGCCGTCGTCCTGCGCAAGGTGGGCAACACCATCGCCACCAGCGTCTGGCCCGAGTACAACCGGGTCATCGACCGCATGGGCATCCGGCATCTCTGGAAGCAGCAGAAGAAGCCCTACACCCTCACATTCCCACCGGACAGACCATCCAGTTCTACGGCCTCGACGACCCGGGCAAGCTGAAGTCCATCGCCGTTCCCTTCGGCTACTTCGGCGTCATGCACTTCGAGGAGTTCGACCAGTACGACGGCCCGGAGGAAGTCCGAAACGTAGAGCAGTCCGTCTTCCGAGGCGGACCGTTCAGTTTTTCCTTCAAGACCTTCAACAGCCCGGCCATGGCCCGGCACTGGGTCAACCGGTACAAGCGGGAGCCGAAGCCCAAGCAGTTCCGCCACCACACCACCTACCTGACCACCCCGCCCGAGTGGCTCGGCCCCCGATTCTTCGATGACGCGGAGGCCCTGAAGCAGCGCGACCCGGTGGCCTACGCCCACGAATATATGGGCGAGGTGGTAGGCTGCGGCACCGCCGTGTTCGAGAATCTGGAGCTGCGACCCATCACCAGCGAGGAGATCGCCGGCTTCGACCGACGCTACTACGGCCTCGACTTCGGCTGGTATCCCGACCCGAACCACTTCGGCGGAATGAGCTACGACCACGCCCGGCAGACCATCTACATCTTCGAGGAGCACCGCGCCCAGAAGGAAACGGATGCCCAGCTGGCGGAGGTGCTGAAAAAACACCAGTGGGATGCCATCATCGCGGACAGCGCGGCCAACCGCTCCATCGCCACCCTGCGCGACCTTGGCTTCCGGCAGCTGCGCGGCTGCACCAAGTATGCCCGCAACGGCGGCACCAGCGTGACCGACGGCATGAAGTGGCTGCAGAGCCGGGCCAAGATCGTCATCGACCCGGCACGCTGCCCGTGGACCGCCCGGGAGTTTTCGGAATATGAGTATGCCATCGACAAAAAGACCGGCGAGGTGGCCCCCGGGTATGTTGATGCCGCCAACCACAGCATCGATATGACCCGGTACGCCCTCGAGGACGTCTGGCAGCAGAGAGGAGCACAGAACGCATGATAAACCACGCCGACATCGAGAACATCATCGGCTGCAAAACACTGGTCACCGACCGGATGCAGCAGGCCATCGAAGGGTGGTATGACGCCGCCATCAACGGTCTGCCCCTCAGCCGCGACCCGGAGACCCTCTCTCTGGGCCTGCCTGCGGTCATCTGCAGTGAGCTGGCCCGGCTGACCACGCTGGAGCTGGACGCCAAGGTGGAGGGCAGTCCCCGGGCAGACTGGGTGAACGCCCAGCTGCAGCGGGTGCTGGCTCCCCGCAGACGGCGGAAATTCGCCCTCGCGCTGGCGTTGGGCAGCGGCATCTGGAAACCCTACCAGAGCGGCAGGAGCGTGGGCGTCGGCTTCAGCAATGCAAGCCAGTATTTCCCGGTGGCCCATGATGTCAACAGCTGTCTGACCGAGGGCGTGTTTGTGGACACCTTGCAGGACGGCGGCGAATGCTACCACCGCATCGAATGGCTCCATCTCCTCGAGAGCAGGGCCGACCTGCGGGATGCAGAGCTGGCTCTTTTGGAGGACCATCACATCGACCCTCCGGCGCAGTTCCCCTGTGTGCAGGTCATCAATCTGGCGTTTCGCAGTGCTACACGAAGCTCGCTGGGCAGCCCGGAAGATCTTAGCATCCGCCCCGAGTGGGATGAGCTGCAGCCGGTGGCGTGGCTCACCGGGTTGGACAAGCTGCCTCTGGGCTACTTCGTAACGCCCATTGTCAACAACATCGATCCCGACAGTGAGCTTGGAGCCGCCATGTTCGAGTCCGCCCGGCAGCAGATCATCGACGCAGACGAGCAGTACACCCGGCTGGACTGGGAGTACGAGGGCGGCGAGCTGGCCGTGGACACCGCAGGCAGCTATCTTAAACCCTCCGGCGTCGGGCAACAGCTCTCCCGCGCCGAGGCGCTGCGCCAGTATGGCGTCCCGCCCGAGGCCATCGACAGCACCGCGCCCCATCACCGGGAACGGCTGTTCCACGGTCTTGATGTCAACACCGGCATCCTCCAGAACACCCCCTTCTATCAGGTCTTCTCCCCCGCCCTGCGGGACGGCAGCTACCTCTCCGGACTGAACCAGTATCTCCGCAATGTGGAGAGCCACGCAGGCCTGAGCTTCGGCGTCCTCTCGCAGGTGGCCGACGTGGAAAAGACCGCCACCGAGATCGTCAGCAGCAAGCAGAAGCTCTACGCCACCGTGTCCGACCTTCAGGCAGCGATGGAGGACGCTCTGCGGGGCCTCATCGAGGCGCTGGATTATTGGGCCGACCATATCCCCGACGCCCCGGGGCGGGGTAAGCTGAGCGTCTCCTTCAAGTGGGACGACAGCATCATCCTCGATCGGCTTTCCGAGATGGCCCAGTGGCAGCAGGAAGTCACGATGGGTCTGCGGGGCAAAGCCGAGTACCGTCAGCACTTCTACGGCGAGGACGAGCAGACGGCCCGGGCGGCCATTGAAGCCATCCAGCACGAGAACGGCGGCGATGACATTCTGAAAGGAGTCCTGAGCAATGGCAGCGAACACTAAAAAGGCCCGGATGGAGCAAGCCGCAGCCCGTCTGGACCATCTGGCAGGCAACGCCAGCGTTCTCCGCTCTCCGGAGCTGTGGGAGCGGTATCATGAAGCCGTAAAGATCACCGAGCTGCTGGGCTTCCATGTCACCCAGAGCGGTGGACGCCATACGGTGACGCCATGCTGACGCCGGAGCAGGTAGACCGCTACACCGGCCTGCTGGCCGCACCATGGGACGAGCTGGGTGAGCGCATCCTCCGGGACATGGTGCGCCGCATCCTCAAGGCAGGGCGGGTCACAGACACTGCCCGGTGGCAGATGCTCCGTGCGGAGGCACTGGGTGCAAGCCGGGCCTATCTCATCCAGCAGATGAACGCCATCGTGCAGCAGATCAGCCCCAAGGAGGCCGTTCTGTTTGCCCGGGCGATGCAGGAGGCCTACGACATCGACGGGAAAGACGCAGCCGCAGCGGGCCGTGCATTGCCCTCTCTGGGCGAGAGCGAGGAGGCGCAGCAGATCGTGCGCAGCGGCTACCGCCGCACCCTGAACACCCTCTACAATCTCATCCAGACCCGGGCGGTCAT
>OHSW01000307.1_pt1 | contig 16354 bp, 12 predicted proteins | sample 1578821 | NCBI WGS metagenome assembly OHSW01 (sample SAMEA3879555, study PRJEB24766) | human gut metagenome | biome: human-associated habitat; feature: feces | place: USA | collected 1985/1987
TCCAGCGCTGTGTCTGCCACGGTGAGCCGGGCGGGGAATACCTGCCCGCCGCCCCGGCCCAGAAAGCGGAGCACCCCCTGCACGGCCAGCACCACCCCGCCCGCGCCCGCCAGCAGTGCCCCCGGCGAAAGGGGCAGGTAGATGCAGCCGTTGTTGGTCTGTGCCCCGGGCAGGAGCAGCGCCCCCGCCAGCAGCAGATTTCCCGCGCAGAACCACCCCACAAGCCGGGCAAAGCATCTGCCTCCGGGCCAGCCGTAGGCGGCGGCCACCGTGAGGGCGGCGGTTGACACTTTATATAAAAGCGCGGCAGCGTCCGGCGCTTCCGGGGCCAGCAGGGCCAACGAGGATGCCGCCCCCGCTGCCCCGCCCAACAGCAGCCGCCCGGCCCGGCACTCCACCCCGGCCAGCAGCCCCGCCGCCAGCAGGAACAGCAGCGTGAGCGCAAAATTCGTCAACAGCAGGACATCGAGGTAGATCACAGTCTTGATGGGCGGCACCTTCTTTCTGGTATTGATAGGGTAACAGAAGCGTAAGAAAAAGGATGTCGGAACACGGGCTCGCCCTCTCAGGCGCTAACGCGCCAGCTCCCCCAAAGGGGGAGCCAAGACTGCCCCGGCCTTTAGCAGCTGCTTGCGGTGGTCCTGCCAAAGGCTCCCCCCTCGGGGGAGCTGGCAAAGCCGCAAGGCTTTGACTGAGAGGGTCGAGCTCCTTTGAAAAACTTTTTTCACAAATTTCCCAAAAAGGCTTGCAAAAGGGAGCGGGAAGAGTTATAATACCTCTCGCAGTCAATTGTGCGCTGCGGAATTGCGTTTTGAAAGATGTGCCTCTTTAGCTCAGTCGGTTAGAGCACCTGACTGTTAATCAGGGTGTCGCCTGTTCGAGTCAGGCAAGAGGCGCCAGTAAAGCGATGGAAATGTTCCATCGCTTTTTTCTTTTTGTTGACAGCGAATGCGGCGGGGGATATACTTATAAATAACGATTAAACCTCTCAGTCCGCCTGGCGGCGGCCAGCTCCCCTGGTAGGGGAGCCCTTGGCAGAAGCAGAACGTTTTTCGGAAAAGGCAAGGCGGAGCAAGGAGACTTTTGAGGAGAAGAATTACAATGAAACAGATCATTCTGACCGGCGACCGTCCCACGGGCCGCCTGCATGTTGGCCACTACGTTGGCTCTTTGAAGGAGCGCGTGCGCCTGCAGAACACCGGCAAGTTCGACGAGATCTATATTATGATCGCCGACGCGCAGGCCCTGACGGACAACGCCGATAACCCGGAGAAGGTCCGCCAGAACATCCTGCAGGTGGCACTGGACTATCTGGCCTGCGGTCTGGACCCCAACAAGGTCCACATCTTCATCCAGTCCATGGTGCCTCAGCTGACAGAGCTGAGCTTCTATTATATGAATCTGGTCACAGTGAGCCGCCTGCAGCGCAACCCCACCGTGAAGAGCGAGATCCAGATGCGGAACTTTGAGACCAGTATCCCGGTGGGCTTCTTCACCTACCCCATCAGCCAGGCAGCGGATATCACGGCATTCGGTGCCACCACTGTGCCGGCCGGTGAGGATCAGATGCCTATGCTGGAGCAGTGCCGCGAGATCGTGCACAAGTTCAACGCCGTCTACGGCGAGACCCTGACCATGCCTGAGATCATGCTGCCCCAGAATGCAGCCTGCCTGCGCCTGCCCGGCATCGATGGCAAGGCCAAGATGAGCAAGAGCCTGGGCAACTGCATTTACCTGTCGGATGAGCCCGAGGACATCAAGAAGAAGATCATGTCCATGTACACCGACCCCAACCACCTGCGGGTACAGGACCCCGGCAAGGTGGAGGGCAACCCCGTGTTCATCTATCTGGACGCTTTCAGCCGCCCCGAGCACTTTGCCGAGTTCCTGCCGGAGTACCAGAACCTCGATGAGCTCAAGGCCCACTATCAGCGCGGCGGTCTGGGCGACGTGAAGATCAAGAAGTTCCTCAACGCCGTCATGCAGGCCGAGCTGGAGCCCATCCGCAACCGCCGCAAGGAGTGGGAGCAGCGCCTGCCCGAGGTCGTGGAGATCCTGAAGGAAGGCAGCGCCGTGGCCGAAAAGACCGCCGCCGCCACCCTGGCCAATGTCCGCAAAGCCATGCGCATTGACTACTTCGCGGATAATAACTTGCTGAAATAATCATTTGTAAAATGTAAGCCGCTCGTTCCCGGTGCCAATGCCGGAAAAGAGCGGCTTTTTTGGGTCGTGCAACTGCTGGTTGACAGATTTCCAGCCGCAAATGGTGATTGTTGCCCTCCGTGCTTGGGTAGAGCTGAAAAAAGATTAACAAATCATCTATTGCATCTCCTGCGGAAGTTGGTATACTCAAGGCAGAACCACAAGAAGGAGGGCTGTGATATGAAACAAAAGGGAATCTGGCTTCGGAAAGGCCTGATTTGGCATCATCTGAATGCGGCAGAACTGGCGCTGGCGCTGCTGGTGCGGGAAACGCCGCTGACAGCGCAGCAGCTCTCTGCGGCGTTGACAGAAAAGGGAACCCGGTTGGATCGTAAACAGCTGGGAAAAATTCTGGCAAAGCTGGAACGTGCAGGCGCAGTTGAAACGGCGGCAGGAAAATACATCTGCCAGAATGAAACGATTCTCCACTATCCGATGACGTACAGTGAAAGTCAGCTGCTGGATATTATCGGCATGACCCAGAACACCGTAAATGGTCAGGCGGTATTCAGTGGAGTGCCGCCTATGAGCATCAGCTCCCGTGGCAGCAGCGGGGTTTGAAACAGGATACTATAAACAGCAAGCGCCGCGCTCCCGGTTTTGGAACGCGGCGCTGTACTTATTTATTGAACAAATCACTGTGGGTTCCGGTGCGGGCCAGTGTCAGCACCAGAACATTATCCTCAATGCGGTAGATGAGCAGCCAGTCCGGCTGGATATGGCATTCCCGGTGGCCGATCCAGTCACCGGTCAAAGCGTGGTCGCGGTTTTTATCGGGAAGGGTTTCACCGCGCGATAAAGCGCGAATGATATCGTCTAAAAGGTCGATGTTCAGGTGGCGTTTTTGTGCCAGCTTATAGTCTTTTTTGAAGGCGTTCGTCCAGACGATATCATAACTCATCGCTTTAACTCCCGAAGAGCTTCTTCCACATCAGAGTAGTGTTTTACATTCGGGTCTTTTGCAATGCGCTCTGCTTCCAGCATAGCGGCCATGGTCTCCTTGTTGGGTTGATCCATTTTGATTTCAAAAGGGATGCCGCCATCACGCAGGGACTGCCGGACAAAGACATTGAATGCGGTGGAAAGGTTCATGCCCAGCTCCGAGAACAGAGCCTCGGCCTGTGCTTTTAACTCGGAATCCATCCGAATGCTGATATTTGTGGTTGCCATAAAAATCAACTCCCTTCAACCGCATTATATCGCATTGCACATAGATTGCAATACACTGCACGAAAAATTAACATCTATAAGGATAAAACAAGCGCCGCGTTCCCATTTTCGGGAACGCGGCGCTTACTGTTTATTTCAGGTGAAATCAGTTGTTATATGCGCGGGTCTTGATCTCCTCGGTGACCTTTGCGATGAATTCATCCACTTCCATCGTGGTGGTCTCGCCCTTGCGGTCACGGACAGAGAGGTTGCCAGCCTCGGCTTCCTTTGCACCCAGAACCAGCATGTAGGGCACGCGGTCCACCTGCTGTGCGGCACGGATCTTGTAGCCGATCTTCTGGTTGTCGTCGTCCAGAGCTACGCGGACACCGGCCTCCACCAGCTTCTCGGTGATGCTCTCCGCATACTCGAGGGTCTTTTCGGAAACGGGCAGGACCTTGACCTGAACAGGTGCCAGCCAGGTGGGGAACTTGCCCTTGGTCTCCTCGATCAGGTAGGCCATGAAGCGGTCCAGGGAGCCCAGGATCGCACGGTGCAGGACAACGGGGGTCTTTTCGGAACCGTCCTTGTCCACATAGGTCAGGTGGAACTTTGCGGGCAGGCAGAAGTCCAGCTGGCAGGTGGACAGGGTGTACTCAGCACCCACGGCGGGCTTGACGTTCACGTCCAGCTTGGGGCCGTAGAAGGCGGCCTCGCCGATCTCCTCGGTGAAGTGGATGCCCAGCTCGGTCAGCACCTCGCGCAGAGCGTTTTCGGCGTGGTTCCACATGGCATCGTCGTCGTGGTACTTCTTCTTGTCGGCGGGGTCACGCAGGGACAGAACGCAGCGGTAATCGGTGATCTTGAAGTCCTTGTAGGTCTCGAAGATCAGGTTGCAGACATCGGCGACCTCGCTCTTGATCTGCTCCGGAGTGCAGAACAGGTGGGCATCGTTCTGGCAGAAGTGGCGGCCGCGCTCAATGCCCTTCAGGGTGCCGGAGGACTCGTAGCGGAAATCGTGTGCGATCTCACCGATGCGCATGGGCAGGTCACGGTAAGAGTGGGGACGATTTGCGTAGATCATCATGTGGTGGGGGCAGTTCATCGGGCGCAGGACGTAGCTTTCACCCTCCATCTCCATGGCGGGGAACATGTTCTCGCGGTAGTGATCCCAGTGGCCGGAGGTCTTGTACAGGTTCACGGTACCGATGCAGGGGGTCATCACGTGCAGGTAGCCGCGTGCACGCTCCTTCTCCTTGATATAGTTCTCCAGCTCCTGCCAGACGGTGTAGCCTGCGGGCAGGAACATGGGCAGGCCGCGGCCCACCAGGTCGTCGGTCATAAACAGGCCCATCTCCTTGCCGATCTTGCGGTGATCGCGCTCACGGGCCTCCTGCTGCTCCTTCTCCCAGGCTTCCAGCTCTTCCTGGTTGTGGAATGCCACACCGTTGATACGGGTCAGCATCTTGTTTTCCTTGTCGTTCTTCCAGTATGCGCCGGACTGCTGGGTGATCTTGAAGGCCTTCAGCGCCTTGGTGTAGGTCAGGTGAGGTCCGATGCACATGTCAACGTACTCGCCCTGCTGGAAGAAGCTGAACTCGGTCTCGTCGGCCAGATCAGCCATGTGCTCGATCTTGTAGTGCTCCTGGCGCTCCTCCATCAGCTTCACAGCCTCGTCACGGGGCAGGATGAAGGGCTTGATGGCCAGATTTTCCTTGCAGATCTTGCGCATCTCTTTTTCGATGTTGGCCAGATCGTCATCGGTGAGCTTGGTGTCGCCCAGATCGACATCGTAGTAGAAGCCGTTCTCGGTGGCAGGGCCAAAGGCAAAGTCAGCCTCGGGGTACAGGCGCTTGATGGCCTGCGCCATGATGTGAGCAGCGGTGTGGCGGATAACATGCAGTTCCTGGTCCTGCGGGCACTCGTCCACATGGCCGTCTTTGTAGATGATCTTCATAGTGGTTCTCCTTTTGATGAAAGTTAAAACAAAAAAGCGCTCCATCCCGCTCAAATTTACGGGATGAAGCGCCTGAAAATTTCACGCGTTCCACGGTTCCACCCGAATTGCGTGCCCTTGAGAACACGCCACTCGCTGTGCTGTAACGGGCGCACCCGGCAGAGGTTCTCCTCTGCGCTCTGCGGTGGTAGAAGCCCGATGCACGGCAGGCTGCTTGCAGCACCCGGTATCCGGGGCAGCCCTCTCTGCGTCATGGGGAACGAGCTTCGGTTTGTCCGCATCATCGCTTTGGTCAGGATGAAACTACGCTGATTGTAGCACGATGGCGGCAAAAAATCAAGCTCTCCGCGGCGAAAATCTGCGAAAAATCATTCTTCTTTTTTCTTCAGCTTGACCCGCCACTTGTGGGAGGCGTACTCTGGCCGCAGCTTGTTGGTGACAAAGGTCTGGCTGCTGTAGAGGCCGTAGTGGCCCGAGAGCATGTAGCACACGCCGCAGCCCAGCGCAATAAGCTCCAGCCCCTGCCCGCCAAACAGCTCGAATCCCAGCAGGATGGAGGGGATCAGGGCGTTTGTGGCTCCGCAGAACACGCAGACCAGACCGATGGCACCGGCAAACCCGGCGGGCAGGCCCAGCAGGGGGCCAGCCACACAGCCAAAGGTGGCACCGATGTAGAAACTTGGGACCACCTCGCCGCCTTTGAAGCCTACTGCCAGGGTCAGGGCGGTCAGGAAGATCTTGCAGGCAAAATCCCAGGGCAGGGCAGTGCCCTGCTCCACGGCATCGGCAATGACGGCCATTCCGGCCCCGTTGTACCGCCCCACACCGAACAGATACGAGAACGCTACCACGGCTGCACCGCCCGCAAAAGCCCGGAGCCAGGGATTCGGGATCCGTTTGGGGATCCCGTGTTCCAGGGTGTGAAGCGTCCAGCAGAACAGCCGGGTCACGGCGGCACAGGCAATGCCCAGCAGGGCGGTCTGAAGCGCGGTTTCCAGCGTCAGGTGCGGGATGGAATTGAGCACAAAATTGGTCGGGGCGATCCCGAAGAACAGGGATACGCCGTAAGCAATGAGGGCCGAAGTGAACGCGGGCATAAAGGCCGAAGTGAACGTCAGCCCCACGTCCTCCACCATCATGGCAAACAGGGCGGCGGTCAGCGGGGTGCCGAACAGAGCGGAAAAGAACGCGGCCATCCCGCTGATGGTGGCAGTGCGGCGGACGTAATCGCTCAGATGCAGCAGTTTTCCCACGTTCCAGCCGATGCTGCCGCCCATCTGCAAAGCGGCACCCTCGCGGCCGGCAGAACCGCCGCACAGGTGGGTGAGCACCGTGCCCAGAAAGATGGCGGGCACCAGCAGCAGGCTGACCGGCTCGCCGCTCTGCACGGCGCGGATGACATTGTTGGTGCCCACGCCTTCGCACTTTGTGACCTTGTAGAGTGCCACGATGGCAAGGCCCGCCAGCGGCAGGCAGAGCAGCAGCCAGCTCTGCGCGGCCCGCAGCTCGGTGACGTACTCCACGCTCAGGTGGAACGCTGTGCCGACTGCGCCGCAGACCAGACCCGTGGGCACGGCCAGCAGCAGCCATTGCAGGACCACCCACAGGGCGGCTTTGGCCTCGCGGTTAAAATCATTCAAGTTGCTCATAGAAACTCCTGATACAAAAAAACTGAAAATTTTACACTCCAAAATAACACGCCCGCACAGGGATGTCAACCCGGAACCATTGCAGGGAGGCTCACATCGTGGTGACAACGACAAACCCCTGCTTCCTTGTGCGGAGGAAGCAGGGGTTCTGCCGAATGGATTTCAGAAAAAGGAAAAGGAGAACAAGGAGAACAAATATCGTTACGCTTTCAAAGCGGGACAGCGGTTGAAATTGTGCGGAGCGTTACTCCACATCCTGCAGGGCGGCAAAGTCCTCTTCGCCAGTGCGGATCTTGACCACGCGGGTCACGTTGTAGACAAAGATCTTGCCATCGCCGATGTGGCCGGTGTACAGGGCCTTCTTGGCGGCATCCACCACAGCGTCCACGCTGATCTTGGAAACAATGACCTCGACCTTGATCTTGGGCAGCAGGGTGCTGTCCACAGGCACGCCGCGGTATTTCTCGGTGGTGCCCTTCTGGATGCCGCAGCCCATTACCTGGGTCACGGTCATGCCGGTCACACCCAGATCGTTCAGCGCGGTCTTGAGCTGATCGAACTTGGAGAGCTTTGCAATGATGGACACTTTGTGCATACCGGTGTCGTAGATGCCATCGTGGATGACGGCAGGCTCCTTGACCACAGGCACGGCAGCGTTCATCTGCACGGCGCTTGCCTTGGAGGCATCATCCTCGCCCAGATCGGTGTTCTCGTTGGGCACCATGGCAGCGGCGTTGGCATCGGAGATGGAGAAACCGGCGTAAGCGGAAGCCAGGCCGTGCTCGTGAATATCCAGGCCGTCGATCTCCACCTCAGCGGGGACGCGCAGGCCGATGGTCTTGTCGATGATCTTGAAGATGATGAACATCACGACCACAACGTACACATCAACGGTGATAAGGCCCAGCAGCTGGGTGCCCAGCTGTGCAAAGCCGCCGCCGTAGAACAGGCCCTTGCCCACGCCGTCGCCGCCGTTGGAGAACAGGCCCACGGCAATGGTGCCCCACACGCCGTTTGCAAAGTGAACGGAGACAGCGCCCACGGGGTCATCGATCTTTGCGATCTTATCAAAGAATTCAACGCTCAGGACCACGAGGATACCGGCCACGAAGCCGATGAGGAAGGCACCGAAGGGAGAGACCGCGTCGCAGCCTGCGGTGATGGCGACCAGACCGGCCAGAGAGCCGTTCAGGGTCATGGAGACATCGGGCTTGCCGTAGCGCAGCCAGGTGAAGATCATGGTCACGCAGGTGGCAACGGCAGCGGCCAGGTTGGTGTTGAAGCAGACAAGGCCCGTCAGGGTCATGGCCTCGTCGGTGGCAAGGCTCAGGGAAGAGCCGCCGTTGAAGCCGAACCAGCAGAACCACAGGATGAACACGCCCAGCGCACCGGCGGTCAGGTTGTGGCCGGGAATGGCGTGGGGGTTGCCGTCTTTGTCGTATTTGCCGATACGGGGGCCGAGCATTGCGGCACCCAGCAGGGCGATCACGCCGCCCACATTGTGAACGGCTGCGGAACCGGCAAAATCATGGAAGCCCATGCTCTGCAGCCAGCCGCCGCCCCACATCCAGTGGCCGCAGATGGGGTAGACCACCAGCGAAATGGCAGCGGAATAAACGCAGTAAGCCTTGAAGTTGGTGCGCTCGGCCATGGAGCCGGACACGATGGTGGCTGCCGTGGCACAGAACACGGTCTGGAACACGATGTACACCCACAGCGGGATATCAAGCCCCAGGTGGCTGTAATCGCCCTGAATGAACGGATCGAACCCGCCGATCAGCGCGCTTGTGCCGCCGAACATCAGGCCGAAGCCGATGACCCAGTAGCACGGTGTGCCGATGCAGAAGTCCATCATGTTTTTCATCAGGATGTTGCCGGTGTTTTTGGCGCGGGTAAAGCCCGCCTCACACAGCGCAAAACCGGCCTGCATAAAGTAGACCAGGAATGCCGCAACCAGCACCCAACAGGTGTTTATGGAACTGAACATTATAATACCTCCCCGGTTTGTAATGCGCTCCCCGCACCGAATGTGCGCGGGAGCCTTGTTCAGGAGGCCCTCTATTCCTCCCGAGCAATATCCAGCGAAAACACAAAAGGCGCTGGCGGAATCACTTCCGTCAGCGCCTTTGCTTTCGATGGCACGAGTATAGCCCCTTTGTGCAAAACTGTCAAGAGCCGGGGCGCGATTTTTACGTTTTACACAACCCAGAACCGAGAAAAAAGAGGGAAACTTTATAAGTCATTCTTTTTCTCAGCCTCACCGGCGGGCGTTTCTTCCTTTTTGCGGCCGGAGCGGTGCCCGCCCTCCATCTCCCAGTGGAGCATCAGGCTCATCATGGCCCGCAGGGCAAAGGTGGCCGCCAGCGGCACCACCGATTCCAGATTCTGCAACAGGAAGGTCTTGGCGATCTCCGCCGACATCAGGAACTCCAGCGCCGTGGTCAGGCCGCTGGACATCTCGTGGAGGAAATCGTGCTGGCCATGGAAAAAGGTGACCCGCACATAGTGGTAGGTGGCCTTGACAAGGCTGGTGACGATGATGAACAGGCCGATGATCTCAGCCAACCCGGAGATCAGCGGCACCGCCGTCTCCAGAAACCCCTCCATGCCGTGGGTGACGATCTGATTGAAATGGTATAACCATGCCATGTTAGACTTCCTCCCGTTTTTCGAATACCTCTGAGATACATGAGCGGCGGTGCGCTGTCAAGCGGCCATCAGCCCAGCTTTTTCTTCTGCTGGTGGGCCAGAATGGGCATGAGCAGGGGCGTGGGAACGAGCTTCTGGGCCGTGGTGGCAAGGCGCATCAGGGTGCTGGGCACGATGATGGTCTTGCGGCGGAGCATCCCGCGCATGGCTTCTTCCACGCAGAGCTCCGGGGTGATGCCCTTGAGGGCGAACACCACGTCGGCGCGGTCGTTGAACTCGGTGTCCACGGGGCCGGGGCAGAGGGCGCAGACGTAGACCGGGCTGTGCTGCTCCCGCAGCTCCTCAGCCACGCCGCGGGTCAGGCTGACAACGTATGCTTTGGAGGCGTAGTAGCCCGCCATATAAGGCCCGCCCGGCAGCAGGCCCGCCGAGGATGCCACGTTCAGGATGGTGCCAAAGCCCTGGGCTTCCATCTTGCGCAGAGTGAACTTGAACAGCCGGTGCATGGCCAGCACATTTACCCGCAGCATGGAAAGCTCCTTGCCCGCGTCCGTCTCGGAAAAGGCACCGCAGGCACCAAAGCCCGCGTTGTTGATGAACAGGTCGATGCGTTCGTCTGCCAGTGCTTCGCACAGGGCGGTGACCTGCGCATCCTGCTCAAGGTCGGCGGGTACGATGCGGCAGAGGGTGCCGTGTTTCGCCCGGAGCTCGGCGGCAAGGGTCTCCAGCCGGTCGCGGCGGCGGGCGGTCAGAATGAGCCGGAAGCCCAGCCTGGCATAGCGGCGGGCAAACTCCCGCCCGATGCCGGAGGACGCGCCGGTGATCCAGACAGTTTTGGTTGACATAAGCATTCTCCTTTTCTGCGGAAACTCCATTGCCTCTATTCTATCACGGCAGCGGGTGAGAATCCATGCAAAAATTCAAGGAAAAGCTATCCCTTGTTGCCCGGGAAAATTTGGAGTATAATAGACGCAAAGAACAGCGCACTGACGCAGGAGGAAAGAAAAATGAACAAACCGGTATTGGTGGTCATGGCTGCCGGCATGGGCAGCCGTTACGGCGGCATGAAGCAGATCGACCCGGTGGGCCCCAAGGGTCAGCCCATTGTGGAGTACTCCCTGTACGATGCCCACCGCGCAGGCTTTGAGACCGTGATCTTTGTCATCAAGCACGAGATCGAGGAGGCTTTCAAAGCCGCCATCGGTGACCGCGTCTCTCAGGGCATGAACGTGAAATACGCTTTCCAGCAGCTGGATGAGCTGCCCGCAGGCTTCACCATCCCCGAGGGCCGTGTCAAGCCCTGGGGCACCTGCCACGCCGTGCTGGCCGCAAAAGACCTCATTGATGGTCCCTTCGCCGTCATCAACGCGGACGATTACTACGGCCCCGAGGCCTTCAAGGTCATCTATGAGTATCTGTCCACCCATCAGGACGGCGCAGTTTACGATTACTGCATGGTGAGCTACCTGCTCAAAAATACCGTCTCTGAGAACGGCACCGTCTCCCGCGGTGTCTGCGTGGTGAACCCGGACGGCACCCTGCACAGCGTGACCGAGCGCACCGGCATCGAGACCTGTGAGGGCGGCATCCGCTGCACCTCCCTTACCGGTGAGGGCACGGATGACCTGCCGGTGGAAGCACCCGTCAGCATGAACCTGTGGGGCTTCGGCAAGAGCTTCCTGGACGAGGCCGACCGCCGCTTTGCAGGCTGGCTGCGTGAGAATCTGCCCAAGAACCCCCTCAAATGCGAGTATTTCCTGCCCACCGTGGCCAGCGAGCTCATCGATGAGGGCAAGGCAGCGGTCACCGTGCTCAAGAGCACCGATAAGTGGTACGGCGTGACCTACCGCGAGGATAAGCCCACCGTGGTGGCCGCCATCGCCCAGAAAACCCAGGAGGGTCTGTACCCCGAGGATCTGTGGGCGTGAGCAAAACAAAATCTGCTTGACTTTTTGAGCGATACAGCATATAATAAAGCTGTAAAAGAGATTGGTTGCAGTTCATAAAACTCACCAAGTAGCAACAAGAAGCCCCCGCGGTAGTGCGAATACCGAGGGGGCTTCCTGCTTGCTAAGGATTAGTGCTTACCGGCCTTGAACTGGTCGTCAAGCCACTTGCAGATGTAATAGCTGACTACACCCGCTGCGACGGACAGTGTAAAAGAGATTATAAAGTTCATAAAACTCACCCCCTTCCTCTTATAGATCGAGGTCGGAAGGCCGACAAGTACAGTATAACAGAAAATTCGACTCATTACAACGTAGAAGCACTGATATCCCAAGGGGCTGTGGGTATACGAAAAACGCTTGACTTTTGGCATTCCAACGCATATAATAGGAATGCGAAAGAGAATAAGGTGATATCCATAGGATCACCAAAGCAACAAGAAGCCCCTTTGACATTGCGACTGTCAAAGGGGCTTCCTGCTTGCTAAGGGTTAGTGCTTACCGGCCTTGAACTGTTCCTCATAATTACAACGCAGAAGCGCCCCATCCGGTGAAGGATGAGGCGCTTCTACGTATATTTGGGAATATTCGGGGATGGCGTTAGTTGTTCTTGAGCTCCTGTGCCTTCTGCCATGCATTCAGCACATCAAGCTTGCTTACGGGATTGGCCGGGAAGAACTTCATCTCTTCCGGAGCCGTGCCCTCATCGTTCAGGTCAGGGATAAGCTCGTTTTCCATGGCCCAGCGGGCGGCGTGCTGCAGGTCCATATCCCGCTCTTCCTGCCCGACATCGGGGTAGAGCAGTTCGGATTCGGGCATGGGCTTGCCTGCATCTTCCCACAGCATCATGGCAAGGGCGCTGCGGTTGCTGGGGAAGTAGGGCAGAGCCATCAGCTTGCCTGCAAATTCAGCGCCCAGAGAATAGGCCTGATAGCCCAGCACTGCGGTGCCCACAGCAGCAGTACCAATGATCGCGGCAGTGCCCAGCACATTGGGCCCATCATCTTCAATGGTGGCATCGCGGTACTGTGCGGCAATATCCACCACATCACTGCTCATGGGGAAGGTGATGCTCTCAGCCTTGTAGTCCTGACCCAGCGGCAGGGAGAACTTGCCGGTAGACCAGATGTCAAACACCATGCCCTCAGGGATCTGGGTCTTGTCCAGCGTCACGGTCACTGTTGCGCCGTCCGGTACAGAGTAGGTCTTTTTGCCGGTGGTCTCGTCAGTGGTGACAGTCAAGGTATCGGTCACATCCTTGTCACCGTTTTTCACGGTAACAATGCCGCCGGTCACGGTCAGCGGGTGGCAGACTGCGGTATCGGGGGTGTGGTCAGTGGCGGCATCACGGTACTTTGCAGATACATTCACATCACTGCTCATGGTAAAGGTGATGCTCGTAGCCTTGTAGTCCTGACCTGTGAGGGAGAGATTGCCGGTAGACCAGCTGTCAAACACTTTGCCATTGGGCACTGCGGTCTTGTCCAGCGTCACGGTCACTGTTGCGTTGTCCGGTACATAGTAGGTCTTTTGGCCGGTGGTTGCGTCAGTGTTGCTGTTCAGCTTGCTGGTCACATCGCTGCCGTCGTATTTCACAGTAACAGTGCCGCCGGTCACGGTCAGCGGGTGGCAGACCAGAGCATTGGGGTCGAACTCCCAACCGGCATAGAGGGTGATGTCATCCGTAATTGCGGTATCTTTCACATAAAAGCGCTTGCCATCTTCGGTGTACCAGCCGGTGAACTTGTAACCCGTACGGGTGGGAGCATTGATGGCATCCAGATCGGTTGCCTTCAGATCGTTTGCCTTGGTATCAGTGATTTTTTCGGTCTCATAAACCGGCACCTCAGCGGAGCCGTTCAGGCTGCCGCCCTTGGCATCAAAGGTCACATGGCAGAGGCCAAGAAGCTTGTGTCCTGCCAGTTTGTCTCCAAACTGACCATGTACGGCGACCTTGTCTTTGTTGGAGTAGATGACACATTCAGGCCGACAATTTTCCAGACTGTCATCGAAGAAAGTAGTCAATCCAGCAGGGAGTATAATGTATTCCAGTTTGGAGCAATCTGCAAAGGTCTTATGGTTAATGGTTTTTACCTTTTCCGGGATGGTGATGGACTCGAGTTCTGAGCAGCGTGCAAAAGCATATTCTCCGATGGAAGTCAGATTTTTGGGAAGAGTGACGGTCTTCAGAAAAGTACTTCCTAGAAAGGCGAAATTGCCAATGGTTTGAATGTCGTCATACAGCGTAAGCGATTTGAGATATGTGCTGCCTGCAAAGGCATAATTTCCCATCGATGTTATAGGACCCTTGATGGTAAGAGGGTTCAAGTTGGTGCAACCTTCAAAGGCATAATAGCCGATGGAAGTGACGCTTTGTGGAATGGTGACGCCCGTCAGTGAAGTGCAATTTTCAAAGGCATAATTGCCGATCGTCTTAATCTTCTCACCTAACGAAAGCGTTGTAAGAGCACTGCACCCATCAAAGGCCCTCTTACCGATGGAAGTGACGTTTTGTTGAATGGTGACGGAGCGAATTTTGCTACAAAGTGGGTTCCCTTGGTGGCCATCGTAAGGGTTGGCGGCAAATGAATATTCTCCCAAACCGGTTACAGGGTGGCCGCCCAACTCTGAGGGTATTTTGATGTCGTAGAAGTTAGGGTTTGCTGAACCAACAGGGCCAAGAAATTCTGTGATGGTTGCATTACCGTCTGCATTTACCTCATAGGCATACTTGTAATCGCCAACGATCTCTTCTGGGTCAGGTGACGATGACGTGTCTGCTGCAAATGCCGTGACTGCCGACAGGGGCAGCATGGTGATCATCATGCAGACCGCAACCAATAAGCTGATCAAACGCTTTGGTCTCATAATTTTTTACTCCTTTTCAATGATTTCCCAAAAACTCTCTCTATTTCAGCCAAAACAAAAGAGCGCCGCACCGGCCAAACGGCTGGTACGACGCTCTGAACCCTTGTAGGCCCGCTGTGCGCTCGCTCTCCTGAAGGGAAGCCGACGCATCTTCACAAGGAGGTGCAAGGTTTCGTATTACCTTACCCGGAGAGAATAACGTGCGGCTGGCTGCCATATTACAGGCCCTGTAGCTTTGCGTCGCAGCCTTTCGACTGGTTTGCCGATTCTTCAGTTTTTAGCGGGAATAGCATATTACACAGGATAAGATACTATTTTTTTTTTTTTTTTTGTCAATATGACGAAAATAGATTTGGAAAAGTATACAAAAAAGGAGCGTACAAGGTGGAAAACAGAATGAAAACAAAATCGTGCGGCGGCGCAAGATCTGCCTGATCTTATGGAGGACGCGGCAAAATGAAAATGCCCCTGACCGAAAGAAGCCGGTCAGGGGCATTTGGGGTTGCTGCAGCGGGCAGGGTCAGTGTTTGCGCTCGTACTTCAGGCGCTCCCGCAGCTCGTCCAGAGAGCGGTGCTTTTCGCCGTGGCGCAGCTTGGGGTAAGCGCGGAGCATACGGCCCTTGCCAAAGTACTTGGAGCTCCGGGTGCGGGCGCGCATCTCCTCGCTGCGGGCCTGCAGCTCTTCGGCCAGCTGTTCCAGACGGAGCAGCTCTGCCGTGCGCTCTGCGGTGCCCCTGGCAGCCAGCTTGACGGCAGTGGCGGCCTCAGAGGCATTGAGCCGGGCCTCCTGCGAGGACTTGCGGGCGGCCTCCATGGCCTCGTCGGCCTTGGCGCGCAGGGCGGCAGCGGCATCCCGGGGGCTCAGTTTGGCGGCATTGTCCCGGGCCTCGGCAGCCGCCAGCTTGAGCTGCAGGCGGCTCTCGTCCATCTTCTGGTCCACATCCATGGCGGTGGTGCCCAGCAGCTCGGTCATGGCATCGGACACGGCGTGCATACTGTCGGCCACCTTTTCCAGGGCATCCAGCTCACGGGCCAGGTCAGAGGCCGCAAAGGCAGTCACCACCACGTCGGCGGCGTAGCAGGCGTACAGGATGCACATGAGGACAAAGCCCACCATCTGGGGGACCATCTCCACAAAGCCCGCGATCACGGGGTGAACGGCCTTCATCACCACAACGGTGCCCACGCCCCACAAAAGGGAGAACTCCAGGCAGATATATCCGCCGATGTTGAAGGGGAAGTCGCTGTAATCCCACCACCGGGTGTGGTAGAGCTTGTAGAGCGCCCAGCCGCCCACCAGTTCCAGCACGCTGGGCAGGATCACGCCGCCGAGATAGAGCAGCAGCAGGTTGTCTGCCAGCGGCGAAAGGGTGAACAGCACAATGATCATGCCAAAGCCGTAGATGGGGCAGACCGGGCCGTTCAGAAAGCCGCGGTTCACCAGCTGGCCGGTGGAAACGGCGGCATAGATGACCTCCAGGCACCAGCCCAGGCAGGAGTAGATCAGGAAAAACGCCAGGATCTGATACAGCGAAAAGCCGCAGACCATGGTGTTGACAAAAAAGGACATCTTACTCCTCCTTTGCGGCGGCAGCGGCTTCCTCCGCAGCCTTCCTCTTTTTCAGGATCTTGGGCTCGATCCAGGTCACGGCGGCATCGCCGGGCAGCTTTCTGGCGATCAGGGCCTTGATCTTGATGCCCATCTCGGTGAACATCCCCTCGTGCTCGGTGCGGATGTTCCACTCCGGCTCGTTTTCGTGCAGGTCAAAGGTCTTCCAGGTGATCTCGTAGCCGGAAGCGGGGAAATACTCCAGGCTGTCGCGGAACAGGTCGTCGTCATCGGTCTTGAAGTAGATCTCGCCGCCGTCCTTCAGGAATTCGCGGTACTGGATGAGCTGGCGGGGATAGGTGAGCCGGTGCTTGTTGGAGGAAGC
>OHSW01000318.1_pt1 | contig 15883 bp, 11 predicted proteins | sample 1578821 | NCBI WGS metagenome assembly OHSW01 (sample SAMEA3879555, study PRJEB24766) | human gut metagenome | biome: human-associated habitat; feature: feces | place: USA | collected 1985/1987
CGGTGCGGATGCCGCCGCCGTTCATAATGGCGACATCACAGTGGAGCTCCTCGATCTCGTTGAAGTAGGTGTAGATGCCGTCGGCCACGAAGTCGCCAAGGTTGGTCTCGCCGGAGCGGATGCGGCGCTTGCCGGTGGCGGGATCGTTGATGTAGAATTTGGTATCGCCCACTGCGATCTCCTCGCCCAGCATATCGTCCACTGCGCTGATCCAGTTGGAGGCAGTGGCGGCCACGGCAGCATCCAGACCCTCGTAGGTGTCGATGAGCTCAGTGGTGATGGTGCCGTCCGCGCCCACGGTCATCTTGCCGATGTTTTTGAAGTAAGAACCGGTCTGGGTCAGGGTGACTGCCTTGCCGGAAGCATCGGTGACCTGCTTGTTGGCCATCACGGTGTGGGAGTGGCCGTCGATGAAGGCGGTGAAGCCGTGGGTGTGTGCAATGACTTCCTCACTGGTCCAGGGAGAGGAGGAGGGGTCAACGCCCAGATGGCCCAGACCGATGATGGTGTCAGCGCCCCAGAACTCAGCCTTGTCGATGGCTTTCTGAACGGCATCGTAGAGCTTCTGGCCGTCCTCGCCGCCCAGAATGTCGTAGATGTACTTGGTCTGTGCATCGTTCATAAAGTAGGCCGGGGTGGACTTGGTGAAGGTCTCGGGGGTGGTCACGCCCACAAAGGCGATCTTGCGGCCGCCCACAAAGAAGAACTTGACGCTGGGCAGAACGTTGAGGCCGGTACGCAGATCGACCCAGTTGCAGGAGACATAGGGGAAGTCGGCTTCCCGGAGCACAGCCTTGGCGCGGGCCATGCCGTAGTCGAACTCGTGGTTGCCGGGGGTGGCCAGATCGTAACCGGCCTCGTTCATCAGCTCGATGATGGTAGCGCCGTCATCCATGGAGCCGTAAGCGGTGCCCTGGATATGGTCGCCTGCATCCACCAGCAGCACATCCCGGCCGGTGTCCTCGATGCTCTTTTTCAGGGCAGCAATGGCGGCATAGGTGGGCTTGGGGGATTTGTTGTCGATATAGGTGTGGACATCGTTGGTGTAGAGGATGGTCACATCCGCTTTGTCACCAAAGAAGCAATTGGTCTCCTCCGCAAAGGCGGCGGGTGCACCGACAGAAACTGCGGTCAGTGCCGTGGCAGCACCGGCAGCCTTGATAAAGCTGCGGCGGGTAATGAACTGTTTCACAGGGAAAGACCTCCTTTGATTCAATACGCTCTTTCAGCCCTCTCCTTCCATGCTGTGCAGCGTTGTTTTCCCTTTTGGGGAACCGGCGGGCTTCAGCAAGACCGAGAGGGCTGTTTGTTACCTAAATCTTAACATAGAACCCCAGTTTCCGCAAGGGATTTTTGTAAAATTCGCGTCAAGAAATCCCACAATAGTCATACTGTTTTGGTAAAACGTTCGAAAATTCCGAGAAAAAGGGCAAAGCCCCGCATCCCATGGAAAGGGTGCAGGGCTTTGCCGCATTCAGAAAAGAGGGTCAGAGGATCGGGGGACGATTCTCAGACAGCATCAGATGGCATGGTATTCTTTGAGGAACTTCTCAAGGTCGGTGCCCTCGATCTTCTTGAGCACTTCCTTGAGGGCCACCCGCTGGATGAAGGGCAGATCCATATCAGTGATCTTCTTGCCGTCACGCAGTTTGACCGTTGCATCGATCAGGCTGCGGACATCATAGGTGCTGCCCCAGACCTCGGGCACGCCGCGGTCGATGTTGAGCAGGGTGTAAACCGCTTCCATACCGGTGCGCATGGAGTACTCGGTGGTGAAGATGGTGTCACGGCCGGTCTCGGCAAACTGGCCCAGGAAGGCGAAGTTGACAGCGCCCTGGGGCACGATGTCGGGGCGGTCGCCGAAGGCACGGGGCATGAAGAAGGCATCGATATAGGGCATCATCACAGGCACGGTGTTGGCACTGTGCTCTGCCAGATCCTCAATCTGGTTTTCGGGGACTCCCAGATGATACAGCCACTCCATGCAGATCTCCTTGCCGGTGCAATCCCGCATGGGCTTTTTGATGTAGTCACCGGGCGTGTTGCTGAACAGGCCGTAGATCCAGCCCACGAGCTGGCCCTTGGGCTGATCCCGGAACTGGGGCTGACGGTTGAACGTCCAGCTGAGCAGCCAGCCGGAATCCCGCGCCGTGACGATGCCGCCCGTGACAGTCCTGCCGCTGAACGGGTCACGCTGGCAGATGTTCTGGATGTAGGGCACGATGCGTTCGTCCAGCGTAGTGACCGTGGCGCTCATCCAGTTGGTCTGCTCCGGATCGGAGCAAAACTTCTCCGGGCGGCCAAAGGCCTCATCCTGCGCGGCGATCTTCTTCCACAGATCCCAGCCGTTGCCGGGCCGGAGGGTGGGGTTGAACACTGCAGGCTGATCTTGGGAGCCGATGGAGGTGCTTTCCACGCAGCCCCCGTTGGTGATGAACACCAGATCATTCTCGGTCAGGTCCACCCGTTCCGCTTCATCGTCCACCAGCAGGCAGATGGTCCTGGCCTGCTTTTTGCCCCCGGTCAGCTCAAACTCAATGTTGGTGACCTTGGTGTTGTAGTGGAAGCGCACACCGTGCCCTTCCAGATAGCGGATCATGGGCAGGATCATGCTCTCGTACTGGTTGTACCGGGTAAAGCGCAGTGCCCGCAGATCAGGCAGACCGCCCACATGGTGGATGTAGCGCTTCAGATAGAGCTTCATTTCCAGTGCGCTGTGCCAGTTCTCAAAGGCGAACATGGTGCGCCAATAGAGCCAGAAGTTGGAAGAGAACACCTCCGCGTCAAAGACATCGGTGATGCGCTTATCATAGAGCTGCTCATCCGGGGTAAAAAAGAGCTTGATGAGTTCCATGCAGCCCTGATCCGAAAGGCCGAACTTCCCATCGGTGTGGGCGTTCTGCCCCCGGTTTTCCGTGGCACGGCAGAGCGAGTAGTTGGGGTCTGCCTTGTTCAGCCAGTAGTACTCATCCAGCACGCTTACGCCCTCGGTCTCAAGCGACGGGATGGAACGGAACAGATCCCACATGACTTCAAAATGGTCATCCATCTCCCGGCCGCCCCGCATCACATAACCGATGCCGGGGTACTGGCACCCATCACAGGCACCGCCGGGGATGGATCCCTTTTCAAAGAGATGGATGTGTTCCCCTTTCATCTGACCGTCGCGGACCAGGTAGCAGGCAGCTGTCAGCGCCGCCAGACCGGTGCCCACGAGATAGGCCGATTTCCGATCCACTCCCGCAGGCTTTTTCGGGCGCGCAAATGCCTCATAGTTCCCGCTGGAATAATACATTTTATTCCCTCCGTTTGCTGTGGTTTCCAGGTTTTCACCTTTCATTTTGCGCTGATCATACTGTAACATTTTGTCAAACGGAAAGCCATAAACAGAAAAAGCACCGTGATGGAAAACCCATCACGGTGCCCGGATTGATAAAATATTGTCAGTCGTCAAGATCTGCGGGGCTGCGGTCGGTGCGGAAGCGGCGGAGCGCCCGCTCAAGCTCGCCATGAAGCAGAACATTCAGCCGCTCGGTCATCCGGACGGGGTCCTCCTTCATATCCCTGCGGATCCATTCCAGTGCCATGCCCACCAGCGCGTATTTGTAAAAGTCGATGATGAACTGCTTGTCGGCATCCTGCACGGTAAAGCCCTGCGCACTGCGGTCCACAAAGTCCCGCAGCATGGAGTCCAGCAGTTTATATAAGTACTGTTCCACCTGCTCACGGCTCACGGAGCGGTAAACATTCATCACCAGAACCTTGTTGTCCTGCACCTGATGCAGGATGTCCAAAAAGGCATCTGTCCAGTTCTCAAAGCTCTGTCTGCCCTCCAATGCCTTGGCGGCATCTTCGACCATGATCCAATCCACGAGGTCGTAGATGTCCTTGAAGTGGTAGTAGAAGGTCATACGGTTCACGCCGCAGTCCTCGGTGATATCATTGATGGTGATCTTATTCAGCGGCTTTTGAAGCAGCAGCTTTTTCAGCGATGCCTCCAACGCCCTTTTTGTAGTTTGCGACACGAGATCCATCCTTTCCCAGCGGCACACACTGTGCCGCTGACCGTGGTAGCCGCCCTATGGGGCCAGAGAAGTAAGAATACTTCCTTTATACTATAACGCAAATGCCCCCCGTTTTGCAAGTTCAAAATCTCTCATTTTGATATTTTTTTCACGTTCCTCTCCATTTTGCAGCCGTCCCTCCGCCTTTTTGCCGGGTTTCCGGGAGGTTCCTCTTGATTTTCTGGCTACGGATGCTTACAATGGATGGAGTGGAACGAATGTGCGTTCCATTTATTTCTTTCTGAGTGAGAAAGGAAGGGAAAGTCAGTATGATCAAGACCATCGGATTTTTAGGCTGTGGGAACATGGGCGGTGCCATTGCGCGGGCCGTCTGCAAGGCTGCCGCCCCACAGAACGTTTATCTTGCCAACCGCACTGCCGCCAAGGCAGAGGCGTTGGCCGCAGAGCTGGGCTGCAACACCACCACGAATGCCGAAGTGGCGGGCCGCTCCGACCTGATCTTTCTGGCGGTCAAGCCCCAGATGATGGAGGCCCTGCTGGCTCCGCTCCGGTTTACCCTGAACGAGCGGCCGAGCCGCTTCATCCTGTGCAGCATGGCGGCAGGACTTTCCATCGCGCGCATCCAGGAGATGGCGGGGGAAGATTACCCCGTGATCCGCATCATGCCCAATACCCCGGCTTCGGTGGGGGCAGGTATGATCCAGTATTGCTCCGCCAATGTGACAGCGGAGGAGGAGCAGGAGTTTCTGAAGCTGATGGCTCCCGCCGGGCGGCTGGACGCTGTGCCCGAGGCCCTGATCGATGCGGCAAGCAGCGTTTCCGGCTGCGGCCCGGCCTGGGTGTACCAGTTCATTGAGGCGCTGGCCGATGGCGGCGTGGCCTGCGGCCTGCCCCGGGCCAAGGCGCAGGAATATGCTGCCCAGATGGTATTGGGCAGCGCCAAGCTGGTGCTGGAGAGCGGAAAACACCCCGGTGAGCTCAAGGATGCGGTGTGCAGCCCCGGCGGCAGCACCATTCAGGGCGTGCGCGTGCTGGAAGAGCATGGCTTCCGCGGCGCGGTGACCGATGCGGTGATTGCTGCCTACAACAAGACAAAGGAAATGGGAAAGGGTTAAGTTTATGCGCATCGTCGTCAAAGTGGGCACCTCCACGCTGGCACACTCCACCGGGCGGCTGAACATCCGCCACACAGAGGATCTGGTCAAGGTGCTGAGCGACCTGAAGAACGCAGGGCACCAGGTCATTCTCGTCTCGTCCGGTGCCATCGGCATGGGAGTGGGCAAGCTGTCCCTGCCCTCCCGCCCCGGTGATATGGCCACCAAGCAGGCCTGCGCCGCTGTGGGCCAGTGTGAGCTGATGTACACCTACGACCGCCTGTTCACCGCCTACAACCACAACGTGGCGCAGATCCTGCTCACCGGCGTGGATGTGGAGCACGAGGGACGGCGGTTGAATTTCCAGAACACCCTGACCCGGCTGCTGGAGCTGGGTGCGCTGCCCATCATCAACGAGAACGACACCGTTGCCACTGATGAGATCACCTCCATCGGCGACAATGACACGCTGGCCGCCATCGTCACCTGCTGCATCCATGCGGATCTGCTGGTGCTGCTGAGCGACATCGACGGCCTGTACACCGCCAACCCCCACACCCACCCGGACGCAAAGCTCATCCCGCTGGTAGAGCGCATCACTCCGGAGGTGCTGGCGCTGGCAGACGGGGCAGGCTCCGCATTGGGCACTGGCGGCATGTCCACCAAGCTCCGTGCCGCCCAGATGGTAACGGCAGAGGGCGCGGACATGGTGATCGCCAACGGCTCCCACCCGGAGCTGCTCTACGACATTGCAGACGGCAGACCCGCAGGCACCCGCTTTGCGGGCAGAAAGGAGGGCTGATCCATGACGACACAGGAGATCCTGGAAGCCGCCCGCGCGGCAAGAAGCGCGCTGGGCCTTTCTTCGGGCGAGGTGCGCCGCGCCGCCCTGCTGGGCATGGCAGAGGCGCTCTGTTCCCCTGCCCGCCAGCAGGCCATTCTGGATGCCAATGCCGCCGATCTGGAAGCCGCCAGAGGGCACATCTCGGAGGTCATGCTGGACCGGTTGGCCCTGACACCGGAGCGCATCAGCGCCATGGCAAAGGGCATCCGGGAAGTGGCTGACCTGCCCGACCCGGTGGGCAAAGTTCTGCGCCGGGTGGAGCGCCCCAACGGGCTGGTCATCGAAAAGACCGCCGTGCCCATGGGCGTGATTGCCATCATCTACGAGAGCCGCCCCAACGTGACCAGCGATGCCGCCGCCCTTGCCATCAAGAGCGGCAATGCCTGCATCCTGCGGTGCGGCAGGGAGGCATGGCGCAGTGCCAACGCCATTGTAACGGCTCTGCGGGAGGGTCTGCGGACAAACGGCCTGCCCGAAACAGCGGTCTGCCTGATCGAGGACACCACCCACGCCTCGGCCAACGCCCTGATGACGGCGGTGGGCTATGTGGATCTGCTCATCCCGCGCGGCGGGGCCGGGCTCATCCACGCCTGTGTGGAAAATGCAAAAGTCCCCTGCATCCAGACCGGTACCGGCATCTGCCACATCTTCGTGGATGCTTCTGCCGAGCAGGATAAGGCGCTGGACATTATCGAAAACGCCAAGGCCAGCCGCCCCAGCGTCTGCAACGCGGAGGAGGTGTGCCTAGTGCACCGTAACATTGCGGCAGAATTCCTGCCCAAACTGGCCCGGCGGCTGGGCCCTGACCGCACCGCAAAGGGGCTGCACCCAGTGGAGCTGCGGCTGGACCCGCGTGCCGCCGCCATCATCCCCGGCACACCTGCAGGCCCTGCCGATTTTGACACCGAGTTCCTGGACTACATCCTGGCCGTCAAGGTCGTGGACAGCGTGGGGGAGGCCGTCGGCCACATCGCCTCGCACTCCACCGGCCACAGCGAAGCCATCCTGACCCGGGACGAGGCCCATGCCGCCCTCTTTACGGCGGCGGTGGACAGCGCGGCGGTCTACGTCAACTGCTCCACCCGCTTTACCGATGGCGGGGAGTTCGGGCTGGGGTGCGAGATGGGCATTTCCACCCAGAAGCTCCACGCCCGGGGCCCCATGGGGCTGGAAGAGCTGTGCAGCTACAAGTACATCATTCACGGCAGCGGCCAGATCCGCTGAACCGTTCAATTGCGAAAACATTTTTCCGTTTTTTTCTTACAGGCCGCCGTGGAAGGACAGCGGCCTGTATTTTTGTTTTGCAGGGATGGACTGTTTTTGTTATAGAAACACTTTCGCCCCAAAATTTCGAAAATTATTTTTCTGTTCGTATCACGATGTATTTTTCATTTCTCCATTCTGTACAAAAATAAAGTCGTACTTTTATCGGAAATTAGGGTAAAAATTCTCATTTTCCCCTTGACAACCCATATTTCGACGCGGTAAAACTATATTGGAAAGTATGGGAACAAGTTCGGCGGGGCGCTCTGAAGTGCGCCCGGAACTGTCCTTCCCACAACTGCAATCCATTTCAAACAGATGTCCGCATGACGACACTAGTACAAAGGAGAGAGCGAATTATGACAATTGCCATCCTTGCACATGATTCCCGCAAAGAACTTGCACTTCAGTTCTGCACCGCCTACAGTGGTATCCTGTCCCGGAACACTGTCATTGCCACCGGTACCACCGGCCGGATGTTGAACCAGGCCACCGGCTTGCCAGTTCACTGTTACCTCTCCGGAAAGCTGGGCGGCATTCAGCAGATCACCGCCCGTGTTGCCTGTGATGAAGTGGATCTGGTGCTGTTCTTCCGCGACCCGCTCCGGGCCGACAGCGGCAGCTCCAACGAGCAGAATCTGCTCCGCCTGTGCGATATGCACAGCGTACCCATTGCCACCAACATTGCCACCGCCGAGGTACTGCTCCGCGGCATGGATCAGGGGGATCTGGACTACCGGGAAGGGATGCACCCGCCGGTGATCGAGCCTCTGGCCGCTCCCCGCCGCGCCGTGTGCTGAGGACTGCCTGACATTTTTTGTGTATAGAGGGAAACGTAAAACAGCGCCGCCGAAGCTTTTCAGGGCTTCAGCGGCGCTGCATTTTTATGCGGTTTTCAGTTCATTTTCCGGGGAGTGGCATCATTCCAGACCGGCCATCTGCTTGACGGCCTTCATGGCGAAGGTCAGGGTGCGGCCCATGGCAACACCAGCCATGAGGCAGGGATAGTTGTTGGCAAAGAAGCTGCCGGACATATCGCCGGTGATATACAGGCCGGGCATGGGCTTGTTATCGTTGTCCAGAGCCTGACCCTTTTCGTTGATGGCAATGCCCTGCTCAGTGGTCAGCAGAGAGGCACCCAGCCAGCAGCCGTAGAAGGGCGCGGTACGGATGGCGCTGAGGCGGTAAGCCGGCTTGCCGAAGTCCTCATCGTTCTGCTTGTCGTAGAGCTCGTTGTAGCGCTCCACAGTGGCAAGGAAGGTGTCCTTGGCAGCGCCAGTAAAGCCCATCTTGTCAGCCAGCTCGTCCAGCGTATCGCACTTGAACAATGCACCGGCCTCGATCGCCTCGTCCATCTTACCCTGAATGTACTTCTCGCCGCCGTTGCGGGTCTGGGCAGAGCAGCCGATGGTGTGGAAACGCTTTGCGTCCTCCAGAATGTTGGCATCGCAGATCTGTGCGTAGACGCGGCCCGGCTGGTGGGCAGCAGCGTAGACGATGTCGTTGTAGGGGCTGCTCTCGTTGGCAAAGCGCTCACCGTTGCGGTTCACCTTCAGGAAGGGCTGGGTGCCGGGGTTGTACTGACGGATGGTGCCAGGGAAAGCCTTGCCGCCAAAGGCAGTGTCGCTGTCCACATAGCCGCCATCCACGCCGGGGGCAACAACGCCGCGGTCAAACAGCATGGGAGCGGCCTCCTTGTCCAGATTGGCACCTGCCCACATTGCAGCCCGGATGCCGTAGCCCTTATCGGAGGGAGAGTAGGAGCATGCGGTGGTGACGGAGGTGCCCAGCGGGTCCAGCTGCTCCATCATGTAGGGGTTGCCGGGGAAGCCGCCGCAGGCCAGCAGCACGCCCTTGTTGGCGTTGTAGCGGATGAAGTGGTCATCCTCGGTGCTCTGGGCGATGATGCCGGTAATGCGGCCATCGCTGTTCTTTTCCAGCTTGGCCAGACTGGTCTTGAAGTCCACATCGTAGCCCAGCTCCTGAATGTACTGAAGCAGCAGCTCGTTCCGGGCGGCACCACTGGAGCGATCATAGGTATACTCGATCTCAGGGTACATATAATCGGTGTTGTGCTCGGCGTTTTCTGCAGGCCACTTGGCCTCGTCGCCGTAGGTGTAGATCATCTTCACACCGTACTTGTCCTCCATGATGGAGCGGACAAATTCGATCATCTCGGCAGACTCGTTGATCCAGGTCTTGACCACGCGCTGGTCGCACTTGCCGGAGGCGTAACGGGAGACCTCGCTCAGCAGCTTGGCACGATCCATCTTGATGCCCTGTTCCTGAGCGCCAAAGCCGTCCACGGCACCCACCCAGTGACGGGTATCCTGCACATTGCCGTTCTGCTCGATAACACGGAAGTTCAGGCCCTTGGCAGCGGCATAAGCAGCAGCGAACATACCGCCGTTGCCGGCACCCACGATGAGGATGTCGGTGTCCACGGTCTCGGTGATGGCAGCCTCGTCGATGTCAGGCTCCTCGCCCAGCCAATCGGTCTCGTCACCGGTGGGCAGCTGAACGGAAGTTACAGTTGCCTCTCCCTTTGCCTGTGCAAAGCAGCTCTTGGCGGCCTTCTTCACGGCATCGGAGGTGATGGTGGAGCCGGACACGCCGTCGATCTCGTCAGAGCCGGCGTTCAGCAGCTGGTTCTTCAGCTCCTCGGCAGCAGCAGCGCCGTAGGAAGCGGTCTCGCCGGAGGTATCGACCACAACGTCGGTCACAGCACTGTCAGAGAAGGTCATGGTGACCTTGACGGTAGAGGAAATGCCCTCAGCAGTGCCGGTGTAGGTACCGGGGGTGTAGCTGCCTGCTGCACCGGAGGAAACGGCGGTGGAGGAGCTTGCAGCGTTGCAGGCAGCCAGTGCACCGGCGGTGACACCGGACATGGCAGCGGCAGCGGCGATCTTCAGAAAGCCTTTACGCGAGATCTTGTTCATGCTTGGATGATCCTTTCTTCTCTTTTTCTGTTCTTATTCTTCGATTTTCCTTCTTATCCGAAACGCACCGCCACAATACGGCGCAGACTTCGTTCGATAATAAATTAACACAAAGTCTGCCTGTTGTCTTTTAAGAATTCTTAAACATCTTTACCGTTTCTTCGCTGGAAAATTCCTGTTTCCCACTTTGTTTGATAAATAACGGTCAAATCAGAGCAAAAAAAGCACCCCCGGCTTAAGTTTCCTTAAGAAGTGGGTGCTTTGAGGATTAACGATATTTAAGACAGCAAAACCATTTCAGGCTTCCGTCTCCCCTTCCGGGCGGAAAATATAGCCTTTGCCCCAGACATTTTTGAGGTAGATAGGCTTTGCGGGGTCGGGCTCGATCTTACTGCGGAGGTTATGGATATGCACCTGCACCGTGCGGACATCCCCCAGGCTCTCCTTCCCCCAGATCTTCCGGTAAAGCTCGTTTGCGGTAAAGAAGGTGTTGGGATGCCGGATGAAGAGGGTCAGGATGCGGTACTCCATGTCGGCCAGATGGATGCTCCGGCCGTCCTTTTCCACGCAATGGCTGTTGGAATCCAGCGTAAAGGCCGCACAGTGATAGCCGCTGACGCTGGGCTCTGCGGCGTCCATCTGGACACGGCGGATGTTTGCCATGATGCGAGCCAGCAGAACTTTGTGGTTGTAGGGCTTGGTCAGGAAATCATCGCCGCCCAATTCCAGTGCCCGTACCACTGTGTCTGTATCGTCCAGACAGGAAGTAAAAATGATGGGGCAGTGGTGCCAGCTGCGCAGGCGCTGGCACAGATCCATGCCGTTGGTGTCCGGCAGAAGGATATCCATCAGGATCACATCGAACTTTTCCCGGGCGTGGCTCAGCGCTTCGCCGCCGGTGTCAGCGCAGACCACCTCAAAATTCTGCTGACATTTCAAGAAATAGCTGGTAGTGTCCCGGATCACCGGATCATCCTCCACCAGAAGAATGCGGATCATGCGGTTTGCCCTCCCCTTTTCGGCGTGAATTTGCTATAATATCTTTATCTAGTATACCGTATTTCCGGGCTGTTCTCAACCGGTTCTCCAAAGTTTTGCAGGGGGTCTTTTTATGATAAAAAAGCGATTTCTGCTTCCGGTTGCTGCCGGGGCACTGGCACTGGCCATTGGGTTGGCAGGGATCTGGTTCAACCAGCGACTGCCGGCGCTGGCGGATTTTGGAGTCCCCGGCATGGACTCCGAAGCCCAATTGATGGCATGGGCTGCCCTGTTCCCGGAAAAAGGAGTGGCTGCCCTGACCTTCCGCACGGTGCTGCAGTGGATGGCCATTGCGGTATTCTGCACTCTGGGGGCGGTGGTGCTGGCCCTGTACCGATACAAGCCTCAGAAGGAACTGGGGTATTTTCTGCTGTATCTGACGGTGCTGACCCTCTGGGCTCTGGTGATCATTCTGGCTCCGGTGGGAAGTTCCGGCTGGAGCGTCTTTTTCCGCCGGGGATTCTTTACCGTCACGGTTCTGGCAGGTATCCTGCTGTGTGCCGCCCTGACAGGGGCTGTGCCGGTGTCTCACGGGCAGCGGCTCCATTCCCTGCTTCTGACGCTGGGGTATCTTGTTCTGACGCTGATTCCCCTCAGCCGTGTACGGGCGGTGGGGCTGCTTTTGGGCATGGGCTACTGTCTGGGCATACTGATGGCAATGTATGCCCGGGGCTCCGACGCTGCCCTGCTGATGCTGTTTCCCTGTGCCATCACCATTGGCTTCCGGGTATGGGTGGTCCTGCCGGGCATGCACGTGCCGTTTTTTCAGGAGAGCGTGTTTTTCTACCTGTTCCGGTGTGCCCGGATCTATGACGCGCCTTTTACTCTGGGCTGCATGGCCTATGTCTGCCGCCGGTATGCCTTGCAATTTGACCGGGCGGAGCAGCTGGCCCGGGAGCTGGATGCCCGGGTCATACAGCGGACAAAGGCCCTGACGGAGGAGACCGAGGCCCGGAAAAGCATGATGCTGAACATTTTCCACGACCTGCGCAGTCCTCTGTTTGCGGTCAGCAGTGGCCTGGACACGCTGGAGGCTGCACCGGAGGCCCTGCCGGCCCTGCTGCCCGCCCTGCAGCAGCGGACGGCCTTTCTCCGCCGCCTGACGGAGGATCTGTTTCTGGCTGCAAAGCTGGAGCAGAAACAGGTGATGCTCAACGAGGACCGGGTATCTCTGGGGGAGGTCATCGCTGCGGTCTGTGACAGCTGCCGGGAGGAGGCTGAGAAGAAGGGCGTGGTGCTTCAGGCTCCCCCGGCTTCGGAGCTGCCGGTGTGGGGCGACCAGATCCGGCTGCAGCAGATCCTGCAGAACCTGTTGACAAATGCCATTCACTACACCCCTGCAGGAGGGAGCATCACCGTCAACAGCCGGGTGGAGGCCGGTGCTGCTCTGGTGAGCGTCCGGGACACGGGCTGCGGCATTGCGCCGGAGGATCAGGCCGCCGTATTTGACCGGTATTTCCACACCACCACCTCTTCCAAGCACGACTCCACCGGTCTGGGACTGACCATTGCGCAGGAGCTTGCCCACCTGCACCACGGAGAAATCCTATTGGAAAGTGAAGTAGGCAAAGGCAGCTGCTTCACGTTGAAGCTCCCCCTACTATCCGCTTAACAGAGAAATCCCCCGCCTATGGCGAGGGATTTCTTTATAGCATCCTATTTGAATTTAAGCCAGCGGGTCCCACAGCTTCATGGGCAGGGGCTCCTGATCCAGCAGGGTGCGCTGGGCATCGCTCAGCAGGCTCTTGCGGACGGTGATCTGGTAGACATTGGCCTTGAACCACTTCTCGCTGCCGATGTAGTAGCCCTTCTGGCCGGAGGCATCGCCCCAGCTGTTCTCGATCTTCCAGCGGTCAGCCTTGCCGTTCTCGTCCAGATTGACACCGCAGAACATCATGCAATGGTTCATGGTGCTTTCACGGGTGAGCAGCCGTTCGGCCTTGGTCATGCCAAAGGTCAGGCCGCCCAGCACCTCGCCGTACTGGAAGCAGTCGGGATCCCAATAACCGTTGGCGCGGTCGCCGTCGGGGTGGCAATCGCAGCTGAACATGACCCCCTCCCCTGCCTGCAGTTGGCGGATGGTCAGATCCTCCAGCTCCTCCTGCGAGAGGTTGAGCCAGAACATATTTTCCTCCACCACGTCACCCATAAAGGGCTGGCAGTAGGTGCGGTTCAGCGCATGGATGGGCGAGGAGATGATGACGACGTAATCATCCAGATCATTGCCCACATATTTCTCCAGGAAGGTGTGCGGGGTCAGGTTCCGGTCGCAGTGGTAGTGCTCATCCTTGTCGGTATACTCAAAGTCAAAGCTCCTGGGAGGCTGGCCGTAGAGGATGCACAGGGCATTGTAGATCTCCGCCAGCATCTCCTCGCGGCGGGCGGCCGTGTCCTTTCCCTCTTTCGCCATGGCCCGCAGTTCCAGCGCATCCTCCCGCAGCTTGCGGTTCAGGATGGGCAGATACTTGGCCGTGCCAGTGGAGTGGACTGTCTCCGGCATGACCCAGGAGGGCACCACGCCGTACTTTTTGATCAGGCTGATGGCCATATCCCACTGGCCGCCGTCGGGCAGCGGGTTGCCCAGCAGGGTGTAGGTCTCACGGTCGGTCAGATCCTGATCCGCAAAGTGAAGGATGTTCTCAAGGAAGAGATTTGCCTTTTCCAGCTTATCGTAGAACGCCAGATAGGTGGGAGAGAAGGAGAAATCCTCCAGATCACACTTGGCGATCACCCGCTGGCGCAGGACGTTCAGGGTGGAGAACATCCAGCAGCGGCCGCTCTGCTTCTGGTTGGTGATGTTATTGGTCTTGACCAGCACAGAGAAGTCCATCCGCAGCTTGGCAGCGGCGGCGGGCACAAAGGCCGCGTCCGGCAGAGCCGTGCGGGAAACTGCATTGGACATCACATTCAGCTCCGGGCGGGCAGCATAGCCCTGCTCAAAGCGTTCCAGCATCCGGGCATCAATGGGAGTAACACGATTCATTTGATTCACGCTTTCTTTCTGAAAAGATCAATCCTTGAAATAAGCATTCTGCACGGCCAGCAGGACACCGGCACGGCTTGCGGCAAAGTTCAGGCCGCCCTGCAGGTAGCAGGTGTAAGGCTCACGCAGGGGGCCGTCGCAGGAGAGCTCGATGGTGCTGCCCTGGGTAAAGCTGCCGCTTGCCATGATGACCTCATCGGTATAGCCCGGCTCCGGAGAGGGTTCCGGTGCGGCATAGCTGTCCACGGGGCTGGCGGCCTGAATGCCGCGGCAGAAGCCGATGAGGGCATCGGCGGTATCGGCATCGAAGCAGGTCACGATATCGTTGTGATCCTCGCAGTAGCGCGGGATGGGCTTTTTGCCCACCAGCTCCAGCAGGCACTGGGCATAGATGGCGGTCTTGATGGCTTCACACACCACGCCGGGGGCATAGTAGAAGCCAAGGTACATATCACGGGGCGTTTCCAGCGTACAGCCCAGCTCCTTGCCCAGACCGGGGGCGTTCAGGCGGTAGGCACACAGCTCCACCAGATCCTTCCGGCCCGCGATATAGCCGCCGGTGGGGGCGATGCCGCCGCCCGGGTTCTTGATGAGGCTGCCCACCACAAGGTCCGCACCTGCCTGGCAGGGCTCCTTCATCTGGGTAAACTCACCATAGCAGTTGTCCACAAAGATGATGATCTCGGGGTTGGCGGCACGGGCCGTGTCGGCGATCTTCTGAATGGTATCCAGATCAAAGGCATTGCGCTGCAGGTAGCCGCGGCTGCGCTGGATATGGCAGACCTTTGCCCCCAGGGCCTTTTGAGCGATCAGCGCGTAATCCGGGGTGAAATCGGCCTTGAGGGGAGCTTCGTCGTACCGGATACCGTAGTCCATCAGGGTGCCGGTGCCCTTGCCCTTGCCGTCCAGACCGATCACGCCCTCCAGCGTATCGTAGGGGCGGCCGGTAGCAGCCAGCAGGGTATCCCCTGCCCGCAGCAGGCCGAACAGGGCCACCGCCAGCGTATGGGTGCCGCTCTGGAACTGGCTGCGCACAAGGGCATCCTCCGCGCCCATCACCTCGGCAAAGATCTGCTCGAGCTTGGCGCGGCCGGTATCCCACAGGCCGTAGCCGGTGGTGCCCAGCATATCGGTGGAGGACATCTGGGTATCCGCAAAGGCTTTCAGCATTTTGAGCTGGTTAAAATCGCGGATCTCCTCCATATGGCGGAAGTAGGGCTGGCACAGCTCCATAGCCTTTTCGTCCAGCGCCAGAACTTCGGGTTTGTAATTGAAAAAGTGGTTCAGCATTGACATTATAATGGTTCCTTAATTTTATAGATTTTATAGAGCGCAGGCTTTCTGTCGGAATGACTCCTTCAGCCGCACTTCGTGCGCCAGCTCCCTCAGGGAGGGAGCTCCTGACGAAACCAGAACGTTTCACTTATGCAGAAAGCTTTTCCGTCCTGCCAAAGGCTCCCTCATTGAGGGAGCTGGCAAAACCGTCAGGTTTTGACTGAGGGAGTTGGCATCGCGCAGCGATGACTGAGAGGGTTCGTCCTATAAAAATGCCGGGCAGTCACTTCAAGACCGTCCGGCATTGCTTTATTATTTACATCATATTGTGGAACACCAGCTGTGCGATCTGGAAATACAGGATCAGGCTGCAGGCATCCACGATGGTGGTGATGAAGGGAGTCGCCATGATGGCCGGGTCC
>OHSW01000325.1_pt1 | contig 15518 bp, 11 predicted proteins | sample 1578821 | NCBI WGS metagenome assembly OHSW01 (sample SAMEA3879555, study PRJEB24766) | human gut metagenome | biome: human-associated habitat; feature: feces | place: USA | collected 1985/1987
GGGGGTATAATGAAATGACAGAAAATTCCTTTGAGAACAAAGCACTCAGCAACCTGGCTGAGACCTGCAATGCGGAAAATGGAACCTACAGGGGAGGTGACAGTGCGGTAGGAATCTGGAGGGTTCCTTGCGGGGAATCCGTTGCAAAAATGCAAATAGTGATGAAAGGAATGAAGAAAGTTGAAACAGAAAAGTCAAAACCGGTTTTTGGCGGCCCTGCTGGCAGTGGCAATGATGCTTCAGATGCTTCCCATGCTGGCTTTTGCGGAGGACGCACCCGGCACCGGAGAAGTATTGAACAAAAGAACGGGTACGATATATACGTCTTTGAAAGATGCTGTGATAGCGGCACAGAGCGATGATACCATCGAGCTTGGCGAGGGCAATTATACACTGTACAAGATCTCCAGCGAGGGTATGACCAAGGGAAAAAACCTGACCTTTGTGGGGCAGGGGCCTGAAGTGACGGCCTGGAATATCGGTGCTGAGGTGCCGGACCCGAACAATTTCGGCACAGAGTATAACGGCGATTACAGCTTTGATGGTGCCGGAACAGTCACATTCAAGAATATGACGCTTCGCTCCGGTGACGCAAATTATCTGGGCTTCATCCGTGCGAATCATACTGTGGTGAACAATTGCGTCATCAACGGCAAGACCTTCTACTGGGGTTATACCAGTGCAGTGTTCAAGGATACGACCTTCAATGCTCCAAGTAAAGATTATGCGATCTGGACGTATAGCTCCCCGACCATGATATTTGATAACTGCACCTTTAATACAACGGGAAAAGCAATCAATGTTTACGCGGATCACGAGGCAGGAAGCCATGACATTAGGGTTTACTTTAACAACTGCACCGTGAATTCCTCCATCCTCAATAAACAAGCGCTGAATATCAACGACAGCAACATGCGTCCCTATAAGTACATCATTCATATCGACAATCCCCAGACCATTGATGCAGCCCTGAGTAATACGACCTGCTCGCAGCTGTTCGGCTTTAAAGAGGACAAAACCACTGGCTTTACGGGCAACACTGGCTATACGGACGTGTATCTGGGCGGCGATCTGGTCTGGACAGACGGCAAGATGAAGACGCACTCCTATACCGTTGGTGAGAAGGAGGATGCCTATGAAATTACCGGCCGTTCGGATTGGACACCGAGCGTTGAGCGTGTTGATGAGTGTGAAGTGACAAAAACCTGCAAGTACTGTGGCTGGACGAAAAAAGAATTGGAACATGCCAGCGTGTACCGCCTCCAGTACAACCTGAATGAAGGCGTTGGCGACGCAACTGCCGACTACAACGATGCTTATTCCCGTGAAAAGGAGAGCGTGACGCTTGCAGCGAAGCCCACACGAGAAGGCTACGAGTTTGCTGGATGGCTGAGCCTTAAAGGTAAGCTCTATAAAGCCGGGAGTGAGCTTGTCCTGACGGGTGATGAAGTGTTTACGGCACAGTGGAAGAAGAAGGATGAGCCTGTCGTCAATCATACCCTGACCGTGACCGGCGGCACCTTTGCTGTGAAAAACGGCGGCATTGATGTGACCGATACACTGGAAACCAGCACCGATGAGGCCAGCGGAAAGCAGACCTGCCTTGTGCCGGATGGTGCAGAAGTCACTGTGACGCTGGACCAGACGAAGGTTCCCGAGGGTATGGTGTTTGATCTCTGGTCTACCGGCGAACTGCCGCTGGGTCAGGATTACAAGGCAGAGTCCATTACCTTTACCATGAATGATGATGTGGATGTGGCTGCACAGTACCGCAGCGCTGACATTGAGGATGGTTCTGATGTTGTTGGCCCCATCATTGTCGGTACGGCTGTTGTGGCTGGCGGCGCACTGGTCGGCTACACGCTGGGCACCGATCTGGTGGGCCAGATGTGGGGTCTGCCTTACTTCCCCAGCAACCGCAGTGCTCTTGCAATGATGCTGTGGGAGGATGCAGGCAAGCCTATGCCGGAATCTGAGATCCTCTACCCCGATGTTGGCCAGGAAGAACAGGATATGGATCTGCAGCATGCTGCCCGCTGGGCCATGGAGCACGACCTCATGCCTGACCTGAACGATCAGGATACAGAGCTGCCCCCTGAACAGGTGAAGTTCTATCCGGACAACATGGTTACCAAGATCAGCGTGTTGCGTGCTTGGAAGAAGGCACAGGACCTCAAGCAGAACGCGCAGTAAAATTTGACATCCTCTGATATTTCCCAAACACAGCAGGAGCGCCCCACCGGGTCATACCGGCAGAGCGCTCCTGCTGTGTTTCTGTTAAGCTTCAGGAAAGGGGAACACACTCCACTCAGCGGCCCACGATGAGGTCGCGGCGGCAGCGCAGGCCGACCGTCAGGAAAGCGCTGTCGCCCAGCTGCCGCAGCACCACCCGCTGGGTGTCGGTCTGGCCCTCACACAGCAGGGAAAGGTTCAGGGTGGTGGAACCCTTCTCCGTGGTGAGCACCAGCGTGGACACGCCCTGATTCATCAGGGCCTTCATGTCCTGAATGGTGGTGCGGAAGGTGGCGGCACAGTCCGGCACGTCCAGCGTCAGGACACGGCCCTCCTGCCGGGCGGTGTAAAGGACCTGACGGCCCAGCAGGCCCTTGACGGTGTACCGGGCTTCGGTTTCGTCAGCGGAGATCAGCATGATGTCGCCCTGAATGGGGTCACCCTCCGGTGCGCCGTAGCCGCCGTAGGCGGGGTCGGTCTCGCCCACGGCAACATCGCCGCTGTGCAGCGCGATCTCGCCCACGGCAACATCGCCGCTGTGCAGCGCGATCTCGCCCTGAAGCATCACGCTTTCGTCCTGCGGGGGCAGGTAGCCTGCAACAACGGTGTCATCGGCGGCAGCCGCAGCGGCAGGCTCCTCGGCAAATGCGCCGACGCTCATGGGGATGGCAAGGGACAGCACCAGGGCTGCGGCAATGGCCTGACGGCCCAGCATTGTATTCAGAATCTTCATAAAAAATATACCTCCTGTACTATGGACGAAAAACCGCCCGTTCTGTAATGAATACGGAACGGGCGGCTTGTTTATTGCAGGGGGAAGGAAATTTTTATGGAACGTTAAACCCCTCAGTCACGCTCCGCGTGACAGGTCCGGGTTGCGGCACCCAGCATCCACTTCGTGTTGTAAACAACACTTGTGTCTTGCTGGCCGCGGCCCCAACAGCAACGCCCTTTATCCGCCACTGGCGGCGGTTGTTACTGTTGCCCCTAATAGTGGGGCCCTTGGCATAAAGGGGAACTCGCAGGGCTCTACGTAGCGCCAGAGCCGCCCCTACTAGGGGCGGTGGCAATGCGAAGCATTGACGGTGGGGTTTAACCTTCCCGGTTCAGGATCTCCATGAACTCATCGCCGGTGATGGTCTCTTTCTGGTACAGATACTGGGCCAGCTCATCCAGCTTTGCGCGGTTGTCGGTCAGGATCTGCACAGCCTTGGCGTGCTGGGCCTTGACCAGATCCACCACCTTCTGGTCGATCTCGCACTGGGTCTGGGCAGAGCAGGCAAGGGAAGTGTCGCCGCCCAGATACTGGTTGTTGACGGTCTCCAGTGCCACCATGTCAAACTCATCGCTCATGCCGTAGCGGGTCAGCATGGCGCGGGCCAGCTTGGTGGCCTGTTCGATATCATTGGAAGCACCGGTGGTGATGGAGTGGAACACCACTTCCTCGGCGGCACGTCCGCCGGTGAGGGTGGCGATCTTGTTTTCCAGCTCCTCCTTGTTCATCAGGTAGTGGTTGCCCTCGTCCACCTGCATGGTGTAACCCAGAGCACCCGAGGTGCGGGGGATGATGGTGATCTTCTGCACGGGGGCGGAGTGGGTCTGTTTGGCGGCGACCAGAGCGTGACCGATCTCATGGTAGGCTACGATGCACTTTTCGTGGTCGGTCAGGATGGAGTTCTTTTTCTGGTAGCCTGCAATGACCACCTCGATGCTCTCCTCCAGGTCGGATTGGGTCACGCTCTTGCGGCCTGCACGGACGGCCCGCAGCGCGGCCTCGTTGACGATGTTGGCCAGCTCGGCACCGGACGCGCCGGAGGCCATCCGGGCCACGGTGGTAAAGTCGATGCCCGGGGCCAGCGCGACCTTCTTAGCGTGGACCTTCAGGATCTCCTCGCGGCCCTTGAGGTCGGGCAGCTCGACCGGCACACGGCGGTCGAAGCGGCCGGGACGGGTCAGGGCGGGATCGAGGGAGTCCGGGCGGTTGGTGGCCGCGAGGATGATGACGCCAGTGTTGCCCTCAAAGCCGTCCATCTCGGTGAGCAGCTGGTTCAGGGTCTGCTCCCGCTCATCGTTGCCGCCCAGCTGGCCGCTGTTGCGCTTCTGACCGATGGCGTCGATCTCATCGATAAAGACGATACAGGGGGCCTTTTCCTTCGCCTGCTTGAACAGGTCGCGCACCTTGGAGGCACCCATGCCCACGAACATCTCCACGAACTCGGAGCCGGAGATGGAAAAGAAGGGCACGTTGGACTCACCGGCCACAGCCTTGGCCAGCATGGTCTTGCCGGTGCCCGGAGGGCCCACCAGCAGGATGCCCTTGGGCATCTTGGCACCAATGCTCTCATACTTGCTGGGGTCGTGCAGATAGTTGACAACTTCCTGTAAGTTTTCCTTGGCCTCGTCCTCGCCGGCTACATCCGCAAAGCGGATGCCTGCCGTGGACTGCACATAGACCTTGGCGTTGGATTTGCCCATGCCGCCAAACATCATGGAGCCCGGGCCGCCGCCGGCCTTTTCCATCAGCTTTTTGTTCATCTGGTTGCCGATGGCCGAGAACAGGATGATGGGCAGGACGAACCAGATCAAAAAGCTCAGTACCGGCGAGGACTGTTCCACGATCTCGCTGGAGAAGGTGGCTCCCGCATCGTACAGCCGCTCGGTCAGGCCGGTGTCGTTCATCAGGCCGGTCCTGTAGACCTGCGTCTCGTCCTTATCGGTAAAGATGATCTGGTTGGATTCAATGTCCACACGGCCGATGTTCTTCTCCTCGGTCATGGTCATAAAGGTGCCGTAGTCCACCTCTTTGATCTGGCGCTCCCCCATCCACGGCAGCAGCACAAAGTTGAGGAGCAGCAGCATCAGCAGCACGAGGGCGTAATAGATCGCCAACGGCTTGCGCGGTGTCTTGACTTCTTTCATAGGATTTCCTCCTCGGTAAACGGTCTCGCCCTCTCAGTCTGCTTCGCAGCCAGCTCTCCCAAAGGGAGAGCCTTTGACAAATCGGTCAGGGGCCTTATTCTTTCGATAAGCTTATCTTAACACAACGAAAATTAACAAAAAAGCTTTTCGAGGGCTTGTTTCCAAAAACTTCCCAGATTCTTAACAAACCCCGAAGCCTGGCGGGAGGGAAGCGGGGGAATGCCCTAAGCAAGTGTCCGCTGGGGTGGGACCCTGTTGCCGCAGGCAATAGGGCGGGCGATGGAATGGCCTGCAACGACAGCGACCGCCGCCAGTGGCGGATGCAGGGAACTGTTGTTGGGGCCGCGGCCAGCAAGACGCGAGCGTAAGCGATGCGAATGCTGGGAGCCGCAACCCGATTTCACTTGCGTGGGCATCCCCCGCTTTCCCAGCGCTCTACGATTCGATGCAGAAAGCGCAAAATTTGGAAAATTGTGCCGCCCTTGATGTGAATTTGTTTCATTTTTGATGTGAGAAAAACTTCTTGACAGCAAATCCGGCGTTTGGTACAATAAGCTCACTTTGAAACACAAAGACCAAATGCGTTGACGGGGAAAAAACGATCTTCTTCTGCTTCAGAGAGCTGCCGGGTGGTGCAAGGCAGTGCGGAGGGTTTCGGTTACTGGCCCCTGAGCGGCAGAGCTGAACGGAAAGTAGGCTCTGACGGATGCCCACCGTTACCGGGGCAGCGATTCGCCGCCAAAGGCTGATCGTGTGAGTGGCTGGTTTTCCAGCAAAGAGAGTGGTACCACGGGTGCTCTGTTAGAAAAAATGACAGGCCCTCGTCTCTCAAGGCTTATCGCCTTGGAGACGAGGGCCTTTTCGTATGTAACTCCTTCAGTCAGATCCTTACGGATCTGCCAGCTCCCTCGGGGAGGGAGCCTCTGGCGAAGCGGGAAACTTTACCGTACTGCCAAGGGCCCCATCTCAGAGGGGGCTGTCACCGTAGGTGACTGGGGGAGTTGGGCAGGAAGAAACCTCAAAAGTGTAATTTGTTTAGGAGGACACGCAAAATGATGGACGCAACCAAGTACGCACCGGGGTATTACCCTGTCCCTGCCGGTTATGACAGCTGGGTGAAGAAGGATCACATTGAAAAGGCCCCGGCCTGGTGCAGTGTGGATCTGCGCGACGGCAATCAGGCTCTGATCGTGCCCATGAGCCTGGAGGAAAAGCTGGAGTTCTTCCAGATGCTGGTGAAGATCGGCTTCAAGGAGATCGAGGTGGGTTTCCCCGCCGCCAGCGATACCGAGTACGAGTTCCTGCGCACCCTGATCGAGAAAAACATGATCCCGGAGGACGTGACCGTGCAGGTGCTGACCCAGTGCCGCGACCACATCATCCGCAAGACCTTTGAGGCCGTCAAGGGCGCTCCCCGCGCGGTCATCCACTTCTACAACTCCACCTCTGTGGCCCAGCGCGAGCAGGTGTTCCACAAGAGCAGGGAAGAGATCAAGAAGATCGCCACCGACGGTGCAAAGCTGGTCCGGCAGCTGAGCCAGGAGTACGAGGGCAACTTCCTGTTTGAGTACAGCCCCGAGAGCTTTACCGGCACCGAGGTGGACTATGCCGTGGAGGTCTGCAACGCAGTGCTGGACATCATGCAGCCCACACCTGACCGCCCCATGATCATCAACCTGCCGGTGACCGTGGAGATGAGTATGCCCCATGTCTACGCCAACCAGATCGAGTATTGCGACAAGCACCTCAAGTACCGTGACAGCGTGATCATCTCCACCCATCCCCACAACGACCGCGGCACCGGTGTTGCCTGCGCCGAAATGGCCGTTCTGGCCGGTGCTCAGCGCGTGGAGTGCTGCCTGTTCGGCAACGGTGAGCGTACCGGCAATGTGGATGCCGTGACTCTGGCCATGAATCTGTACAGCCACGGCGTAGACCCCAGACTGGACTTTTCCGATATGCCCGAGATCTGCGCTACCTACGAGCGCGTGACCCGGATGCACATCTACGAGCGCACCCCCTACGCCGGTCAGCTGGTGTTTGCAGCCTTCTCGGGCAGCCATCAGGATGCCATTGCAAAGGGCATGGCCTACCGCAAGGAGCGGGGAGAGCACCGCTGGACCTGCCCCTACATCCCCGTTGACCCCCACGACATCGGCCGCACCTACGACGCCGACGTCATCCGCATCAACAGCCAGAGCGGCAAGGGCGGCATCGGCTTTGTGCTGGAGCAGAACTACGGCTATAATCTGCCCCCCAAGATGCGCGAGGTGCTGGGCTACAAGGTCAAGAGCGTGTCCGACCACAGCCACAAGGAGCTGAGTGCAGGCGAGGTGCTCCGCATCTTCGAGGAGAGCTTCCTCAACCGCGAAAAGCCCCTCCGTGTGGTGGAGGCCCACTTTGCACAGGTCAACGGCATTACCGCCACGGTCACCCTGGACCTGAACGGTCAGCGCAAGGTGGTCACTTCGGTGGGCAACGGTCGTCTGGATGCTGTGGCCAACGCCATCCAGAGCGCCACCGGGATGGATTTCCATCTGGAAAGCTACTCGGAGCACAGCCTGGACGAGGGCAGCACCTCCCGCGCGGCTTCCTATGTGGGCCTTGCCTGGGGCGATGGCAGCATGACCTGGGGTGCCGGCACCGACACCGATATCATCGTCGCCGGCATCAAGGCACTGGTTTCGGCAATTAACAGTAAGTAAAAATTGAACTCCCTCAGTCACCTGCGGTGACAGCTCCCTCTAAGAGGGAGCCTGTTGCGTAACGGAAAGGCAAAGAGGCCCCCTCCTAGAGGGGGCTGTCGCGTAAGCGACTGGGGGAGTTATAGAAGACAAAAGGAGAGTATCACCATGGGAATGACTCTGACGCAGAAAATTCTGGCCGCACATGCGGGTTTGCCGGAGGTCAAGGCAGGCCAGCTCATCAATGCCAAGCTCGATATCGTGCTGGGCAACGATATCACCACCCCGGTCGCCATCAACGAGTTTGAGAAGGCAGGCTTTGACGGCGTGTTCGACAAGGAGCACATTGCCATCGTGCTGGATCACTTCGTCCCCAATAAGGACATCAAGAGCGCAACCCAGTCCAAGCAGTGCCGCGAGTTTGCCAACAAGTATGATATCCTCAACTTCTACGATGTGGGTCAGATGGGTGTTGAGCACGCCCTCCTGCCCGAAAAAGGCATCGTGACCGCCGGTGACTGCATCATCGGTGCCGACAGCCACACCTGCACCTACGGTGCACTGGGCGCATTCTCCACCGGTGTGGGCTCCACCGATATGGCCGCCGGTATGGCCACCGGTATGGCATGGTTCAAGGTGCCCTCTGCCATCAAGTTTGTGCTCAAGGGCAAGTTCAGCCCCCGCGTATCCGGCAAGGACCTGATCCTGCACATCATCGGCATGATCGGTGTGGACGGCGCGCTGTACAAGTCCATGGAATTCACCGGCCCGGGTGTGGCTTCCCTGACCATGGAGGATCGCCTCTGCGTCTGCAACATGGCCATTGAGGCCGGTGCCAAGAACGGCATCTTCCCTGTGGACGAGGTCACCAGAGCGTATCTGAACGGCCGCAGCCAGCGCACCCCGGTCTACTACGAGGCTGACCCGGATGCCGAATACGAAAAGACCATCGAGATCGACCTGGACAAGCTGGAGCCCACGGTCAGTTACCCTCATCTGCCGGAGAACACCCACCCCGCCAGCGAGGGAAAGGACATCAAGATCGATCAGGTGGTCATCGGCAGCTGCACCAATGGCCGTCTGGAGGATATGGAGGCCGCTTACAACATCCTCAAGGGCAAGCACATTGCCAAGGGCGTGCGGGGCATCATCATCCCGGCCACCATGGCGGTTTATAAGGAGTGCATCCTGCGCGGCTGGACCGAGGCCTTTATTGATGCGGGCTGCATCGTGTCCACCCCCACCTGCGGCCCCTGCCTGGGCGGCTATATGGGCATCCTGGCCGAGGGGGAGCGCTGTGTCTCCACCACCAACCGCAACTTTGTGGGCCGCATGGGCCATGTCAAGAGTGAAGTCTATCTGGCAAGCCCGGCCACTGCCGCTGCCAGCGCCCTGACCGGCCATATCACCGACCCCCGCACGGTCTGATCGAAAAGGAGAAACAATGATGAACGCAAAAGGTTCTGTTTTCAAATACCCGGATAACGTGGATACCGATGTCATCATTCCGGCCCGCCACCTGAACACCCAGGACCCCAAGGAGCTGGCCAGCCACTGCATGGAGGATATCGACAAGGACTTTGTCCGGAACGTCAGGGATGGCGATGTCATGGTGGGCGGCTGGAACTTCGGCTGCGGCTCCTCCCGTGAGCACGCCCCCGTGGCCATCAAGGCTGCGGGCATCTCGGTGGTCATCGCCAAGAGCTTTGCCCGTATCTTCTACCGCAACAGCATCAACATCGGTCTGCCCATCATGGAGTGCCCCGAGGCTGTGGATGCCATCAGCGCAGGGGATACCGTCAGCGTGGATTTTACTACCGGCCTCATCACCGATGAGACCACCGGCAAGACCTTCCAGGCGGAACCCTTCCCGCCGTTTATCCAGAAGATCATTGCCGACGGTGGCCTGATGAAGTCGCTGACCAAGAAATAAACCCCACCGTCAATGCTGACGCATTGCCACCGCCCCTAGTAGGGGCGGCTCTGGCGTTGCGGAAAGCTCTGTGAGTTCCCCTTTATGCCAAGGGCTCCCCATACTAGGGGAGCTGTCGCGCAAGCGACTGAGGGGTTTGGGTAAGAAGCTGTTGAGGAGAATTTAGAACTATGGAAAAAAACATTGCTGTCATCTGGGGCGACTGCTCCAGCCCCGAGATCGTGAAACAGACCATCCGGGTGCTTGATAAGGTGGCTGAAAAGTACGGCCACACCTTCCACTATACCGATGCCGCCATGGGCGGCGAAGCCATTGACAAGTACGGAGACCCGCTGCCTCAGCACGAGCTGGACAAGTGCCTTGCTGCGGACAGCGTCCTGCTGGGTGCCGTGGGCGGCCCCAAGTGGGAGGGCCTGCCCGGTGAGCAGCGCCCGGAAAAAGGTCTGCTGCGCCTGCGCGCGGGCATGGGCCTGTACTCCAACAACCGCCCCGCCAAGATCTGGCCCCAGCTGGCCCCGGCCAGCCCCCTGAAGCCTGAGATCGTGGCACAGGGCATTGACTTCATCATCGTGCGGGAGCTGATCGGCGGCGTGTACTTCGGTAAGCACGAGACCCGCACCCTCGAGAACGGCGAAAAGCAGGCCATCGACTCCATGCCCTACTCTGAGCACGAGATCGAGCGCATTGGCCGCATCGGTTTCGAGACCGCCCAGAAACGCCGCAAAAAGCTCTGCTGTGTGGACAAGGCCAACGTGCTGGATACCAGCCGCCTGTGGCGCAGTGTGATGCACCGCCTGCAGGCCGAGTACCCGGACGTGGAGTACAGCGAGATGTTCGTGGACAACTGTGCCATGCAGATCGTAAAGAATCCCGCGCAGTTCGATGTCATCGTCACCGAGAATATGTTCGGCGATATCCTCTCCGACGAGGCTTCCATGATCACCGGCTCCATCGGCATGATCCCGTCCTCCTCTCTGGGCGATGGCACCCGGGGCCTGTACGAGCCCATTCACGGCTCGGCCCCCGACATTGCGGGCAGGGATATCGTCAACCCCACCGCCTGCATTCTCTCTGCCGCCATGATGCTGCGCTACTCCTTTGGCATGACTGAGGAGGCCGATGCCATTGAGAATGCTGTGAACAAGGTGCTGGACAAGGGCCTGCGCACGGCAGACAACATGAGCGAAGGCTGCACCTGCCTGGGCTGCACCGCCATGGGTGATGCGATCCTGGCCGAAATCTGATCTGAAATGAATCGCCCTCTCTGTCAGCGTGAACGCGCTGCCACCTCTCCCGAAGGGGGAGCTGGCAAGGCCTGCGGCCTTGACTGAGAGGGCATTTTCGTTCTCCCAAAAACAAAAATGCAAACTTTTTGCAAATTCCTCTTGCAATTTGCATCCGAAGCGTGTATAATCTCCCTTGCACGAAAATGCAAATTGATTGCAATTTACTGCAATAAAGCACATTACAGTTGTTTTTGGAGTATCAAATGGAATTGTTTCTGGATGTTCTGGGCGAATCTCTGGTGGACACCGCCAAGATGCTGCCCTTCCTGTTTTTGGCCTATCTGTTCATTGAATATGTGGAGAACCGCCACGGTGAGCGCATCGAAGCCATTCTGGCGGGCGGCGGACGCTGGGGCTCTGTTCCGGCGGCGCTGCTGGGCTGTGTGCCCCAGTGCGGTTTCTCTGCCATTGCGTCCAATTTCTATGCGTCCCGGGTCATCAGCCTGGGCACGCTGATGGCCGTGTTCCTCGCCACCAGCGATGAAGCGGTTCCGCTGCTGGTCTCCATGCCTGCCTACTGGGATAAGCTGGTGCTGCTCATGGTCATCAAGGTGCTCTACGCCATTGCGGTGGGCCTGGTGCTGGATTTTGTCCTGCGGGGCGTTCTGCCCAGGAGCCTGCGGGGCGGCTATACCGGCAGCGCCGATGAGATCGACTGCCACGAGGAGCACAGCGATGAGGAGGGCAAGCCCGCCCCCATCTGGAAAGCCGCCCTTCGCCACACGCTGGAGATTTTCGTGTTCATCTTTGTGTTCAGTCTGGTGTTCGGCCTCATTGTGGAGGGCGTGGGCGAGGATGTCTTTGCCGACGCTCTGGGCCGGATGGGCTTCTTCCAGCCGGTGGTGGCCGCACTGGTGGGGCTGATCCCCAACTGTGCCGCCAGCGTCCTGCTGACCCAGCTCTATGTGGAGGGAGCCCTCCGCTTTTCCAGTCTGGTGGCAGGTCTGTGCACCGGCGCGGGCGTGGGCCTGGCCGTTCTCTGGCGGGCAAACCCCTCCTGGAAGCAGAACCTCTTTATCACCGGCCTGACCTGGGCCGCCGGTGCGGCTGTGGGTGTTGGGATCCAGATCGTAGTAGCCATTTTCGGTTAAAGTAAAATATTCAGTCAAAACGCCGTTTCGGGATATCCCGGAGCGGCGTTTTGTGTTATACTTAATCTATCTATATAAAATAACCCTCTCAGTCAAAGCCTTCGGCTTTGCCAGCTCCCCCGAAGGGGGAGCCAATTGCGGCGCTTGAAAAAGTTCAGCAGACTCTTGCCTGAAAAGCTGGGATGGCGGAGAGGGTTTCGGGAGAAAATTATGCAGTATCAACTTCTGGCAAGCGATTTCGACAATACCCTTGTTCCCTTTGGTGAGCCCTGCCCCCGCCCGGCGGTGGTCAAGGCCGTGAAAAAGATGCAGGCCGCAGGCGGCAAATTCGTGCTGAGCACCGGCCGCGGCTACTGCGTGATCAACAAGCAGCAGCTGGGCGGCATCCGGTTCGACTACGCCATCACCAACAACGGAGCCTGCGTGGTGGACAGGGACGGTGCGATCATCGCCGAGCACCCGATGACCAATGAGGAAATGTACGCACTGGTGGATTTCTGCGAGGATTACAACTACCCTCTGCAGTTCAATTTCCGGGATGGATACTATGCCTACTGCGAATACGAGAGCCTCCGGGATTTCTACGCCCAGCTGAGCGGCAGCGGCCTGACCTGCAAGGACGGCGAGGATCAGGACCGCCATCTCATCGATATGCCCCATGCCGCCTTTGCCTGCCTGCCCGATGAGGCGCTGGAGGCGTTCAACCGGAAGTACGGCCACCTGAACCTTCGTTTTATGATGGTGGGTGCTGTGCGTGAGGGCAGCTGGCACTGCTATGATATCGTCCGGGAGGGCATTGATAAGGGGGTGGGTCTGGCTGACCTGTGTGAAACCGTGGGTCTGACGCTGGCCGATGCTGTTTCGGCGGGCGATTCCGCCAATGATGTGGGGATGCTGAAGGCGGCGGGACTGGGCTGCTGCATGGCCAACGGCTCGGACGATGCGAAGGAAGCCGCAGACCGCATCATCGGGGATGTGCGGGAGGACGGCCTTGCCGCCCTCATTGAGGAGCTGTGGTTCAACGGCCCCCGTGCGGAGCCCTCGGGCCATGAACTTGGCTCCCCCTGGGGCCAGATGGAAGCCGCGGAGGAAAAGCAGTGAGCTTTGCACCGGTCTACAATGAACACAGTCGGGCGCTGATCCTGGGCACCTGGCCCAGCCCCAAGAGCCGGGAAATGTCCTTCTACTACGGCCACCCGCAAAACCGCTTCTGGCCCATGCTGGCGGCCCTGACCGGGGAGCCTGTGCCTGCCCGGGAGGACATCGAAGCAAAAAAGCAGATCATCCTGCGCCACGGGCTGGCCCTGTGGGATACGCTGGAAAGCTGTACCATCACCGGCGCGTCGGATGCGTCCATCCGGGACGTGGTGCCCAATGATATTGCCGGTCTGCTGGCAAAAGCGCCCATTGAGGCTGTTTTTTGCAACGGGGCCACGGCATATAAGATCTATACAAAGTATCTCGAGCCGGTCAGCGGCATCCCGGCGGTCAGGCTGCCCAGCACCAGCCCCGCCAATGCCGCCTGCAGGCCGGAAAAATTACGGGAGATCTGGCAGAAAGAATTGTCGAACTGGATTCTGCCTTGAATGCCGCGCGGACTTACCCGATATGCCAGGGGCTCCCCTATCAGGGGAGCTGGCGCGCAAGCGCCTGAGAGGTTTGACATTTCGATTTCAAACCTGTAAATAATTCGTGAAACGCTTGCGCCCCGCCGGAAAAGGATTTATTATGGAAGATACAGGGGGCGCAGCTCCCGGAAAAGGAGGAACCCATGAGCAAGATCATTCGCACCCGGAAGCCCAGCGTCCTGCCGTACTACGCGGCGGCGCTGGCATTTGTGGTGCTGTGTGCCGTGCTTCCGGTCTATCGGCTGTGGGCACTGCTGGCGGCGCTGGGCGCGGCTGTGCTGGCCTTTGCCGGGGCCAAAAAGATCTGCCCGCCCCGGGTGGTGGAGACGGAAGTGCCCTTCCATACCGGTGTGGACGATGTGGATGCCATGCTGACCGAGATGCAGCAGCAGCTGGACACCCTCCATGCCCTGAACGAAGCCCTGCCGGACCCGCAGCTCTCCGCCGCCATGACCCGGATGGAAAAGGCGGGCCGCTCCATTGTGGAAACAGTGGAAGCCACCCCCGCCAAGGCAAAGCAGGTGCGGCGGTTCGCCAATTACTATCTGCCCGATGCCGTGAACGTGCTGCAGCAGTACGCCAAGCTGGCAAAGCAGGGGGTGCGGGGCGAGAATGCCGCCTCCATCCGCGCGGAGGTGGAGCGCAACGCAGCCTCCATTGCCACGGCATTTGAAAATCAGCTGGATGCCCTGTATGCTGCCGAGAGCATGGACCTCTCGGCAGACCTGACCGTTTTGCAGAATATGCTGAAAGGGCAGGGATTGTAACAACCCTCTCAGTCAAAGCCTGACGGCTTTGCCAGCTCCCCCGAAGGGGGAACCCTTGGCAAACCGGTTAGAAAATAGCGCACGCCGATAGGCGGCAGGCGCTGTCGTAATTGGAAAGGATGGAATCAACAATGGCTGACAACAACACTCTGAACTTCGACCTCGATGCTCCTGCAGTGCCCACCCTGACGCTGGACCCCACCCCGGAGGCAGCAACTGAGGAGAAAAAGCCTGAGCCCGCCCCTGCGGCCCAGCAGCCGGAGGTACAGCTGACCCCTGAGGAGCAGGCAATGGTGGATTCCTTTGCGGAAAAGATCGATATCACCAACAGCCAGCAGGTGCTGCAGTATGGCTCCGCCTGCCAGAAGAAGATCGGTGATTTCTCCGAGGCTGCTCTGGCCAAGGTGTCCACCAAGGATCTGGGCGAGGTGGGCGATATGATCACCAACCTCATCGGGGAGCTGAAGAGCTTTGATGCCAATGAGGAGCAGCAGAAGGGCATTCTGGGCTTCTTCAAAAAGAAAGGCAATGAGCTGGACAACCTGAAGACCAAGTACAACAAGGCCGAGACCAACGTGGAGAACATCCAGTCCATGCTGGAGGGCCATCAGGTGCAGCTGCTGAAAGACATCGCCATGCTGGATAAGATGTATGAGCTGAACATGGCCTACTTCAAGGAGCTGAGCATGTATATCCTGGCCGGCAAGAAAAAGCTGGCAGAGGTCCGTGCAAACGAGCTGCAGCAGGCCATGGACAAGGCCAAGCAGTCCGGCCTGCCCGAGGATGCTCAGGCCGCCCGCGACCTGGCAGACCAGTGCGAGCGCTTTGAGAAAAAGTTGTACGATCTGGAGCTGACCCGGAACATCAGCCTGCAGATGGGCCCCCAGATCCGCCTGCTGCAGAACAACAACACCATGATGGCTGAGAAGATCCAGTCCACCATCGTCAACACCATCCCGCTGTGGAAGAACCAGATGG
>OHSW01000337.1_pt1 | contig 15186 bp, 14 predicted proteins | sample 1578821 | NCBI WGS metagenome assembly OHSW01 (sample SAMEA3879555, study PRJEB24766) | human gut metagenome | biome: human-associated habitat; feature: feces | place: USA | collected 1985/1987
TGGACGCCAGCCTGATGTCCAAGTCCATCGCCGACAATCCGAACGTCGCCGTCCTGATGGACCAAGACAGCAGCGCCTTACCGGCTAACTTCAATCCGAACCATGCCACCGGAGACGTCGGCAACGCCTACGAGTTCAGCCAGTGCACGTGGTGGGTGTATGTGCGCCGCCATCAGCTCGGTCTGCCTGCAGGCTCCCACATGGGCAACGGCTGCCAGTGGGCCGATTCGGCCCGCGCCTTGGGCTATTGGGTTGATAACACGCCGCGCCATGTCGGCGATATCATCGTGTTCGCCGCAGGCCAGGAAGGTTCCGACTCGTATTACGGCCACGTCGCCATCGTTGAGAAAATCAACGACGACGGCTCGATCGTGACCTCTGAATCCGGCGCCTCCCTCAATGGCGGCACGTATTCCCGCACGCTCACGAACGTGGGCGATTTCCAGTATATTCACTACTGAGTTTCCCTACCGACGACCGTGCCCCTTTTCTTGTAAGAGGGATGCTGTAAGCTAAGGATTCGATGAAGCATATTAAGCATTGTTCCGTGATTGCTGCGCTCGCCGCGGCCGCTCTTACTTTCGCCGGGGTGGCACCTGCCGCGCTGGCAGCCAATGATGGCGCCACGCAAGATGCTGTCGTTGCTACCCGTTCGTTCCCGAAGACCAACGCCGTGAAGAAGAACATCCTCGCGGAGGCATCGTCCACCCAGGTCGAATCCGATTCCGACTGGGGCGGTGTGGAAAGCCTGAACGTTCCCCAAACCAAATCTCAAGCCGAAAAAGACGTCGAAGCCGCCGCAGCGGCAGCGGAACAGCAGCGTCAGCAGCAGGCCGTTGATAAAGGCGAATAGCCCGACATTGATATTGGTATATTTGATAACCACCGGCAGACCGGAATCCATAGTCGCAGCTCCTGATGGCGCCAAAGCCAGGAATTTATTGATTTTTACCAAAAGCGGTATGGCTAAAAATGCCAGTACTTCACGCAGCATATTAGCTAAAAAGGCGATCGTCCCGATCTCAACACTATACAGCGTACTGATAACTACAGAGGAAAGGCTGTACCAGCCTAAAGCACTGCCGACAAGCAGCGCGTCCCGCATTTCCATCCCGGTCACGAAGGCTGAAAGAGCCGCACCGCCTAAACTGCCGATAGTTACAGCCGTTGGAATGGCAACTGCCAGCAGAATACTCTGCGGATTGCAGATTTTTTTTATAATATGCCTGTTTCCGCCGATTTCGATACCGGCAACAAAAACCATAAAATACAAAGCCGACATCAAAATCTCGTCCAGCAGGTCTTTATGTTCCAATCCCAAAAAGAAATATCCGCCGGCGATTCCTAAAGCGATAAATGTAAAAATAGCATAAACCATTATTCATCGCTCCCTTCCGCCCGGGCTGCCGTTTTTGCAAAAAGCTTCAGCACCAGCCACAGCATCAGCACGCTGCCGCCAATGATAAAAACTGCCATGACCAGAGATTTGCCGCCCAACTGGTCCAGTTTGCCCAAAAGCTCTGCATCACAGCCGATCTTAGCACCCAGACACAACAGCATGATAAACAGACTGACTGTAGAAAACCGGCTGAGCCATTTTTTCACATTATAATTTAAAAGGTCACTGCAACCTACGGCGATCCCCAAAACGATCGCGATCATGATCTCCTGCATTGCTTCCCCTCATTCCCACAATATAAAACAAGCCCCGCGCACGGCAGGGCCTGCTGATCACTATTTTTTATTCTAACGACAGCAGCAGCGGATAAAGCGGCTGACCTCCGTCAAAAACTGTAACTTCCCAACCGCCGTCCAGAGCTTCAAGCTCTGCGGCGATTTTATCAGCTTCAGACTGTGTCAGATCACTGCCATAATAAAGGCTGATCAATTCCCAGTCGCTGCCGGCCAGCTTGACAGTTTCCGCCGTGACTTCTTCCAGAGTTGCTCCGGCATAAACGATCTTATCTTCCAGCAAACCAATGTACTGCCCTTTTTTTACAGTTATCCCGTTAACAACGCTGTCACGCACAGCAATACTGACAGCAGCACTGTGGGCTTCCTTAGCCTCACGTCGCATCACAGCGCTGTTTTCCTGCAGTGTTTTAGCTGCGTCAAAATGCAGCAGTGCCGCCAGACCCTGCGCCAGATTTGTTGTCGGCACATAATCTACCTGCGCTGCTCCCAATAATTTTTTGACCTGCTCCGCCGCCAGAATAATATTTTTATTATTCGGTAAAATAATGTACTGCTCCGCCGAGCCCTTTTCAATAACTTTAATAAACGCCTCTACCGGCGGATTCATGCTCTGCCCGCCGCTGATGATCTCAGCTGCACCGAGCTGATGCATGATGCTGGCAATACCGTTCCCGGCCGCCACCGACAGTACAGCCAGACCGTGCTTCTCCGTCTGCGCACCGACAACGCGATGCTGATGCTGCTCGGCCATATTGTCGATCTTGATATCGTGCAGAGAGCCCCAGCTCAAGCCGTGCTGCAGAACCAGCCCGGGAGCTTTGGTATGGATATGCACTTTGACGATATCGCCGACAACAGCTACAATCAACGAATTACCCAAAGGCTGGAGAGTACTGCGTACAACGTCCTCTTTGACTTCAGCTTCCTTAACGATAAATTCTGTACAATAAGGATTTTCCAAATCTACTTCCATCTCGATAAAATTGGCGAAGGATGGCTTTGACGGCGGCAGATGCAGCTCACCTGCGTCTTCGCCTCGGAAACCCGCCAGACAGCCTTCCAGGAAAACGATCAAGCCCTGACCGCCGGCATCAACTACTCCAGCCGCTTTCAGCGCCGGCAGCAGTTCCGGCGTACGAGCCAGTTCTTTTTTTCCGCTCTCCAACGCCTCGCATAAAACATCTTCAAAATCTTCACCCTGACGCACAGCATGATACGCACCTTTGGCAATAGCACGCGCCACAGTAAGGATCGTTCCTTCAACAGGCTTTGATACCGCCCGGTAAGCATACAAAATACCAAACTGAAAAGCTTTGCCCACCTCGTTGCTGGTAGCTCGTTTTTTGCCGGCCAGGCCTTTTCCCAGGCCACGCAGCAACTGCGACAGGATCACGCCGGAATTACCGCGCGCCCCCATGATTGCACTGCGGGCTGCCATAGTCCCTACTTCGGAAACAGTCGCATTCTGCAGTTGACTGATCTCACGGGCCACTGCTGCCATCGTATGCATCATATTAGTGCCGGTATCGCCGTCCGGTACCGGGAAAACATTCAAATCATTAATATATTGATAGTTTTTTTCAAAACTTTTATAAGCGCCCAACAGCATATTTTTTATTTGTTCGCCGCTGATAATCGCCTCTTGTTTACTTGTCATATCAAGTCTGCACCTTTCTTCAGCGCTGCCGCCGCACAAAAAGGCCAATAACACCGGGTCCTAAATGTGCTGCCAGAACAGTTCCGATCCCGGTTACCAGAACAGGCAGTCCGGGAAACAATTCAAGCATTGCCTTGCGCAAAGTTTCAGCGTCTTCCTCAGCTTCAGCATTCGCCACATACACAGCTTCTATAGGAGCATTCGCAGCGGCAAGCTCGACCATGCGCTGCAATACTTTCTTACGGGTACGGCATTTATCGACAACGACTAGTTCGCCGGCGGTATCGATGTGCACGATTGGACGTATGCCCAGAATATTACCTACTAAAGCGCCTACGGCGCCTATGCGGCCGCCTTTCTGCAGATAATCTAAAGTATTGACGGAAAAATACGTTTCCGTCCGCTCGATCAGGCCCTTCAGATACTCCTCCAGCTCGTCCATCGTTGCGCCGGTTTCAGCATAAGCGAGTACTTCCATTGCCATTCCGCTGATTGGACAGGCTGCTGTAAGACTGTCAAAGACACGGATATCAGACCCGGGAATTTCACTCATGACCTGCCGGGCTGCTAAGCGTGCTGTCTGAACAGTACCGCTCAAAACACCGTCTAACATGATCGCAATCACTTTTTTACCGTCTGCAGCTAATTCTGTAAATACATCAAGAAATCTGCCGATGGCCGGCTGCGAAGTTTTAGGCAACTGCCCGCTTGCTTCCACCATGGCAAACATTTCCTGCAAGCTTTTTTCTCCGTCCACCCATTCGGTATCTCCATGTCTTACCAGCAGGGGGACCACATGGCAACGGGGATCGTCCCGCAAGGGTGTTTCTTCTGCAACAGCAATACTGTCCAAAACGATATGGATATCATTTCTCACTGCGCATCCTCCCTTAATCAAATTAACGTACATGCTCTTATTTCAGGCAGACGCCTTTACAATATGTATATATTTTATCATATTTCCAGCTCTATTTCCACTTATAGCACAATTAGCAGGCCTTTTTAGCCATTTTTGTAAAAAAATAAAGTATAATCCTGCTTTTTCCACCACTGCCTGCGCTTTTGTTGAAGCTTACAGTTTTACAAACACTTGAATTCAGTATAAAAACCTTTTCAATGTTTGCAAAAATACTAATTCAATGTAAACTTGACAAAAGCGTATAGCAACCATATACTATTAACATGAACAAAATTATAAATACTAAACATCAAATTGCATATAATTCTCTACAGTTAGCACTTGCATTGGTTGATCTTGATCAAAAAACTCGTTACTACGGGACAGATGTACCTATTTTTTATTCAGAAATACATATAATAATGGCTATTGCCGAACATCCTGGAATCCATGTGGGAGGTCTGGCTGAAATTCTAGGAGTAACCAAAGGGGCTGTCTCCGAAATACTAAAAAAACTGGAAAAAAAAGATCTTATTATCAAAGAGATTGATAATCTTAATTTATCCAGATATTCATTAAATTTAACGGAGAAAGGCAAAAAAGCCCATAAAAATCATATGTATTACCATTCTGTTTTAAACAACATGGTTAAAGCAGAGTTGCAAAATGCTTCAACTCCAGAATTAGAATTTTTATCAACCTTTTTATCATCTTTAATCAAAAAGGTCAAAAGCTTTAACGAAAATTTTGATGATTAAAAAATTTTGCAAAAGTGTATGGCAACCATACTCTTTTGTTTCAACTTTTTTCTATTATCTTGCAATTGAGCGGTATAGGATTTATAAATTTAAGAAAGGAAAGATCAACAACTGTTAATTATGTCAAAGTATATGGTATATATACGCACTTACCTATACTTACCGAAAAAAGTATCCGTATTTATTTAAAGTTATTCTAAAAATGCCATAACGAGCATGATTCTTTATCAACAAACACAAATATAATATTTAAGGAGCAACTATGATAATGAATAAAGTAAACAATAAATCTGCAAAAGCCGCCCCCGTAATGCTGATAATCGGGATTTTATTTATCGCAGCAAATTTACGAGCACCTTTGACTTCTGTTGGGCCATTAGTCAGTTTAATACGCGATAACCTGCATATTTCAAATACCTTAGCAGGAACGATCACTTCCCTCCCATTATTTGCTTTTGCTCTATTTTCACCTCTTATACCTAGAATGGCCCGTAAGTTTGGAACCGAAGTGTGTTTTTTTGGATCAGTCATCATTCTCACACTAGGAATTTTATTACGATCCTATGCAGGCAGCTTCAGTTTGTTTTTGGGAACAGCAATCATAGGATTGGCAATTTCAGCAAGTAACGTTTTGATGCCGAGCTTAATAAAAAAAGAATTTCCAAATCAAGTCGGAGTTATGACAGGCCTTTACTCCGTTTCTATGAGTATCTTCGCAGCACTGGCTTCCGGCATAAGCATTCCTCTTGCAGTCAACTCAGGATTAGGCTGGGCCGGCGCATTAAAAATCTGGGCCGTCCTTAGCTTTATATCCATAATCATTTGGATTCCCCAGCTAAGAAAAAATTCAAAAATGGCTGTTGATAATATGGCAGCGGACACTCTTGAAGAAGTCAATAAAACAAATAACATCGACGAACCCACTATGAAGGAAGTCAGCATCTGGAAATCCTCTCTGGCATGGCAAGTCACTATTTACATGGGATTGCAGTCTATGATTTTTTATTGCATAGTTACTTGGCTCCCAAGTATTTTAATTCAGCAGGGGATGACTTCGAGCCAAGCTGGTTGGATGCTTTCAATTATGCAACTTGCTTTGATACCTACGATATTTTTCTGTTCTATCCTTGCAGGCCACACATCCAGTCAACATTCCTTAGTAATGGTTGGTTCCCTATGCATCATCATTGGTTTTTTAGGACTTCTTCTGGTTCATAGTTTCAAATCCACCATTTTATGGATAATCCTGCTAGGTATTGGCGGTGGTTTTACATTTAGCCTGTCTATGATGTTCTTCAATCTAAGAACAAATAATGCCAATGAAGCTGCCAGATTATCTGGAATGGCTCAATCTATAGGCTATCTACTTGCTGCTTTTGGACCAATGTTTTTTGGTTACTTACATGATGCTACTAATAACTGGACAATGCCTCTTATCACTCTTATTGGAGTTTCAAGTGTATGCCTGCTCTCCGGATTAGGTGCATCACGTAATTTATCTGTTTAGTACATAGAATATATTAAGGACACATTTTAATTTTCTACTGAATCCAACTAATAGAACAAACTGTAGAAAATGTCTGAAAAAACTCTAAATTGTAATAAGAGAAGCAAAATATATTTATATATATTTTGCTTCTCTTATTACAATTCAAAGATATATGACAAATTCTATAATTAAAAATATCCATTTTTATTTTTAAGCAGTTTAATTTATTACCAATAATTCTAATTATTTGACAGTGCTTTTAAAGATACATTGGAAACTCCACCTGTATTTGTACTTTTTAGCAGACTTAAAAAAGGGTAAAAAAAAAGCCCTTACGAGAAGGGCCAAATGAGGGGCTGTTTTGATACTCCTAGTATAGCATTTTTGTATACAATATGCAATAGCAGTTTTCTGCCTTTTTCAGAAAATTTGTGCAAAGAGAATTTACCTGCATTGGACAAAGGTTTATTGATAATCTTTACCGATAAAAATCACCGCGTCATAAGACGCATCATCAGCCCGCAGAATCCTCAGAGTGTACGGGAACGGTACAGCCGACAGCCTGCTGACCACACGTCCGTTGCTGGTCGTAGATACTACCGTAGTCTGATCACGTTCAGGATCACTGCCGCCGTCGATAACCTCAAAGCCCATTGCTGCCAGTCTTGCTGCGGCATCACTGCCTGCTCCTTTGCCGCTGCAGTCAACGACCTTGACAGATACCGTATTGCGGCTGCTTTCCTTAGCAGGCGGTTTCACAGCCTTAGGCGGCTCTGTTAACTGCTGCCCGTCTTTCTCTGCCGGTCCCAGTTCTTCGCCTGACTTAGATTTTTTAGCCTTAGCTTTCTTTTCGGCATCAGCTTTTTCTTTATTCTTCTCTTTCGTATCCTCTTTTATTTTCTTTTCTGTTTGTTCATCTGCTTTGATTTTCTCTTCTGCAGCTTTCTGTTTTTCTTTTTCCTGCGCTGTAATCAGGTTGCGTTTATACTCTGCTTCCATTTTTTCAGCACCCTGACGATAACGTTCCGTCATCTGCGCGCCCTGCATATCTACCATCTGCTCGCGCAGGTCAGTAATATCGGGAATCCAGTAGCTGATCTCGTCAATATATTCAGGCGTACCTGGAACTGTAGCCATCTGCAGACCGCCCTGTTCTTTCATCATTCCGTGTAAAGCGCCGCCCATCGCCAGCATATCTGAAACGGGCAGGTCAGTTTTGACCATTTTCATAATTTCCGAAACCAGCCCCGGCATCTTAGTTAAAATCTGTGCCGAAGCAATCTTTTCGTAAACCGCCATCATAAACTTCTGCTGACGCTTAATACGGCCAATGTCGCCTTCCTCATCACGATAGCGCACATACTGGATCGCTTTTTTGCCATCCAGATGCTGTTGCCCTGCCGGAAGATCGATCAGAAAATCATCCCAGTCATCATAATAATACATATCCTTTTCCACATCAATATCAATGCCGCCGATCGCATCGACCAAACTTTCAAAACCACTGAAATCGACCATTACATAATTATTGACCTGAATGCCCAAAAGCTCTTCCGTTGTCTGCTGCGTCAGCTTGTGTCCGCCGAACGCATAAGCATGGTTGATTTTATCCCAGCCATGCCCGGGGATCCGCACCCTGGTATCACGCGGAATCGACAGCAGCGAAACATTTTTACTTTTAGGGTCGAACATTACGACAAATAATGTGTCGCTGCGACCAGGATCATCGTCCTTTTCCCTGCCGTCTACGCCTAATACTACGATATTGCGTTTAGAGCCCAGCCGTTCATTGCGCGGCAGGTCATCCATAGTTTTAGCCAGCGTCCCAAACATCGGATCGCCGTTCATATAAGCATATACCAAATAACTGGCGGCAGCGATTGCCGCTACGATCAGCAAAATTAATTTTTTCAATCCTTTTCTTCCTTTCCCACACCCAATTACAAAATATTAGCCTGCAGTTCTTTATGAAACCGTTTAATAAATCCATGCAGTATCCGAGCTGTAAGCCCCCAGATAACATGCCCCTGATATTCGTAAAAATAGATATTATACCCCTTCCGCTTATACCAGTCGTGCGGATGGCGCGGCAGCAGATCAAAAGGAAAATCTGCAGTCGCGCGGTTTGCCAGTTCCATATGAGCAACGCGCGGCTCAGAAACCAATAAAAAATTCAGCGGCACCGTAAAAATCTCAGCTACCTCATCGCTGTTGCAGTCCAGTTTTACTTCGTTGGCCAGCCTGCCAACAAAAGGATGAATAATAGGTCCCATATGTGTCACCAAGTAATCCAGTTCACCGCACAATTCTATTTTGTCTTCAGTAATACCCAGCTCTTCACAGGTTTCGCGCACAGCAGTTTTGGCAAAGCTATCATCGCCGCACTCATAGCGTCCGCCCGGAAAACATACATCGCCCGGCTGCCAGCCCAAACCGGCGGCCCGTACTTCAAAAAGAACTGCCGGACCCTGCTTGGTGTCTATCAACGGCACTAAAACGGCAGCATCCCACAAACGGTCAGCTTTATCGATCCGGGCAGGACGGCGGTTGAGTCGTTCTGTGATCTGTTTTATAAGTTCAGCTGTTTTTTCCATACAATAACCCCATTTCTCCTATATCCCTTCTGCGTCCACAGCAAATTTCCTGCCGCCTGTTGTGAATTATTCTTGAAATATAAAAGACGGACGGGTCTAAACCCATCCGTCAAAGAGTCTTGTCTTATTTTAATAAAGCGGTTCTTCGATGTTCGACTTTTCGCTTTTATCAACCAGATAAGCAACGGTAGCGTCACCGGTAACATTAACGCAGGTCCGCGGCATATCAAGGATACGGTCGATACCTGCGATCAGAGCGGAACCCTCAAGCGGCAAGCCGATCGCCGTCAATATCATCGTCAGCATGATAAAGCCTGCCCCCGGAACACCGGCAGTGCCGATCGAAGCCAGCGTACCAGTAAGAACAATAGTCAGATACTGCCCGGTCGTAAGATCGACCCCATAGATCTGCGCAATGAAGAGTGCGCAGACTCCCTGATAAACAGCAGTGCCATCCATATTGATCGTAGCGCCCAAAGGCAGTACAAAACTGGAAATGTCTTTCGAAACACCCAGCTTTTGGATGCATTGCATGCTGACAGGCAATGTGCCGCCAGAGGAACAGCTGGTAAACGAAAGCACCTGTGCCGGTAAAATTGCTTTGAAGAACTTGACCGGGCTGATCTTGCCGACGAATTTAAGCAAACCGCCATAAACGATGACCGCATGCAGGAAGCAGCCGAGATAAACAGCGATAACAACCTTCAAAAGCGGCAGCAGTACAGCCGGGCCGTTAGCTGCAACGACCGGAGTGATCAAACCGAAAACACCGATCGGCGCCACATTCATGATAAAACCGACGATTTTATAGCTGACCTCTGCCAGACCGTCAAAAACATTGTACAGAGTCTTGGCCCGATCACCGACTGCAGTGATGCCGATACCCATGAACAGACTGAAAACGATGATCTGCAGCATGTTGGCTTTAAGCATCGCTTCCATCGCATTAGTCGGGAAAATGTCAATAATTACCTGCATGATAGGCGGCGCGGCTTTAGCCGCAGCTTTAACGCCTTCACCAGGCATATTCACGCCGGCGCCCGGTTCTAAAACCGTACCTAAAAATATACCAAGTACAATCGCAAATGCCGTAGTTCCCAAATAATAAGCCATAGTTTTGCCGCCGATACGGCCGATCTTTTTGATATCCCCCAAACTGCAGACACCAATGACGAGAGACGAGAAGACCAAAGGAACGATGATCATTTTGATCATATTCATAAAGATAGTACCAAAAGGTCCGATCCATGTTTTGGCGAAATCTACACCTTCCGCACCCAGTTCCAGACCGGCAATGATACCAAGACCAAGACCGATCAGAATTTTTGTTGACAAATTCATCAAAATATCCCCCTTGCGCATAATAAAATATTAAAATTACGTCTACAATAATTAGGCAAAAATAATAAAAATCCTGCCTTCTTTCTTCATGTATACAGTATTTCTGCAAAATCGTTGCCCAAACCGCAGTTTTTTCAAAAAAAATATGCTAAAGTTTTTAGTTTTATCCAAAAACTTTAGCATATCCTGAAATTATTTATTATTCTCCAAACGGTATGCACAATGGTTTGTCGCACCTGAATATTCATTCAGCTTGAAAGAACCGCGCAGTGCGGCCGCTACAAATTTTTTCGCCAGTTCCACAGCTTCGCGCACGCTCAGTCCATTGGCCAGTCCCGCTGTAATCGCTGCCGAATAAGTACAGCCAGCTCCATGATTATAGCAGGGCTCGATTTTAGGAGCACTGGCAATCGTAAATTCCCTGCCGTCATAAAGCACGTCAACAGCTTCCCTGCTGTCATTGCGGGAACCGCTTTTGATTACGACATAGCCTGCTCCCAGCTCCTTGATCCGTCCGGCAGCTTCCTTGATCTCGTCCAGCGTTTCCACCTTTTCCATATCGGCAAGATAGGCTGCTTCGATCGTATTAGGCGTTACTACGTCAGCCCGCTGCATCAAAACAGTTTTGATAGCGGCGGCTGCTTCCGGTACCATGATCACATCCACACCCTTGCAGACCATGACCGGATCAATAACGACATTGCACAGCTTGAAACGGTCTATAGTACGGGCCACCAGCTCAACCAGCTCGGAACTGCCCAGCATCCCCGTTTTCATAGCATCGATACCGATACCGGCGACAATCGTTTCGATTTGTTTTTCCACAACGTCCAAACCGATCGGGAAAATTTCGTGATCCCAGTCTTTATGAGGATTTTGGGCTACGATAACGGTCAGCGCCGTCATTCCGTAAACATCCAGCTCCTGGAATGTTTTTAAATCAGCCTCCATACCTGCACCGCCGCTGGCGTCGCTGCCGGCAATGGTCATGGCTTTATGCAGCATATTCATAACTTACCTCCTGCCTGAAGCTTTACCTGGCGTAAAGCTCCCATAAAATAACCGCCAAACAGCCAGGTATTCCAAAGAACCCCGCAATCAGCGCTTTGATAACGGTGATTTTGAGTCCGAAACCCAAAAATCCACCTATAAGATTGATAAACCACAAAGCTACCGCACCACAGATACCATTCCAGATGAGACGAAACGGCAGTGAAAAACATTTTACGACGACGACTAAAATCAGGACGCCGATAATAAACGGCAGCGTTCCTTCCAGAGTACCCGAGTTGAGCCCTTTTACAGCATGGTCAATGCCCTGCATGGCCGAACCGCCCAGATCGCGGACAGCACTTTCTATTTCCTGCATGCTATAGCTCCTTCTTTCTTACATTCTATGCCTGTTTTCCAAAGCACGTGATAAAGTCAGCTCGTCAGCATATTCCAAATCACCGCCAACAGGCAGGCCATGGGCAATACGGCTGATAACGATACCGACAGGCTTCAGCAGCTGCGCCAGATAGGCAGCAGTAGCCTCGCCTTCCACGTCAGAATTGGTAGCGATGATAACTTCCCTGACCGTATCACCCTGCAGACGCCGCAGCAGCTCTTTTACACGCAGATTATCAGGGCCGATACCGTCAAGCGGTGACAAAACGCCGTGCAGCACATGGTAAACACCGTTATAACCGCGGCTGCGTTCCATCGCCATTACATCCTGCGGCTGTTCCACAACGCAGACTACACTGTGGTCGCGTCCTGCATTGCCGCAAACCTCACAGGTCTCGGCATCAGTAAGATTATAACAAATATCACACAAACGGATCTGCCGCTTGGCCTCCAGCAGTGTTTCTGCCAGACGGCGCACCTCTTCTTCCGGCATATCGATAATATGATACGCCAGGCGCAGAGCGGTTTTGGAACCAATACCGGGCAGGCGCCGCAGCTGTTCATGCACATTGGCCAGCGGCCGGATCATTCTGGCCATTTTCAGAACATGCCCGGCATTTTCATCCCGCCGGTCAGTTTGCCCATTTCAGCTTCAGTCATTTCGTCGATCTTGCGCATACCTTCGTTAACTGCCGCTACCAAAAGGTCTTCCAGCATTTCTACATCTTCCGGATCTACTGCGCTGGGATCGATCTTAACGCTGACAACTTCTTTTTTACCGCTGACAACTACGGTGACAGCACCGCCGCCTACTGTAGTTTCGATTGTACGCAGCTTTAATTCTTCCTGCATTTTTGCCATATCAGCCTGTAATTTCTGTACTTTTTTCATCATGCCTTGCATATTTCCCATACCACCGTTAAACATTATTGTTCCTCCTCGTAATGATGCCTTGCGGCAGAAATTTGATTTATAATTTTTGCAGTGTGCCGCCAAAAGCGTCCAGCGCAGCCTTCACAGCCGGTTCAACATCTTCCGCCGGCGGCTGTTTTGGAGCAGCTTTAGGTTTGGCAGCGGCAGGCTTGGCGGCAGTGATGCATTCCAACCGTACACTTTGCCGTGCCAGCCTCAGCAGCACTTCTTCAAAAGCTTTCTTATAATCAGGATCGTTCATCCTGACGCACATGAATTTATTTTTGAAACCAACGGTCAAAACGCCGTTTTCATACCCTGTAACATAGCCGCCGGCGGCACAGGCCACCATAGACTGTTTTTTCTCATTCTTAAGGATCTCCAAAGCCTGGTTCCACAGATCTTCGCCTTCGGTCCAGTCACCGCTGTATTCCAGTGTCGTCGCAGCAGCTGCTTCCTCAGAAACAGGTTTCGGCTCTGTTTCAGCTTTTGCCGCAGCAGCAGGCTCGGGTTCCGCCGCTGGTGCCTGAACGGCACTTACTGCCGGCGCTTTTTTTACCCGGGACGCTGCAGGAGCAGCAACCGTCGCTGCCTGTTTTTCTTCGGGTTCAGGCTTAATCTGAGTCCTGCTGTTTGCAGCACCCAAAGGCACACCGCTGCGTACCTGATGCTCCAGCTGCTCTACGCGGGCCATCAGTGCGGCAATAGTACTGCCCTCAATACGGCACAGATCAAACAGACATAATTCCGCAGTAATCCTGCCCCGCGCACTGAACCGCAATTCACCCATGGCCTGATGCAGACGTTCTTCAGCCGCCATCAGGCGATCACTGCCAAATAACGGAGCCAGCTCGGAAATAGCTTCTTCCGTATCCGTCAAATAAATTTCGTGGTATCCGGGCGATGCTTTATAGAGCAGCACCGCCCGCAGATACTCGGCCAGCTCTGTCAGGATCTGACGCACATCCTTGCCCTGCTCAGCCAAACGGTTCAGCAGCTGCAAAGCAGCTGACAAGTCCTGCCTGCCGATCGCACGCACCAGCTCACGCAGCGCTTCACGCCCCACGATACCTAAAACGTTCCGTACCGTTTCGGCAGTTACAGTATCGGCCATCACGCCGCACTGATCCAACAGGCTCAGCGCATCACGCATACCTCCGTCCGACTGAATCGCAATCAGTTTCAAGGCTTCGTCATCCGCTCTGATTTCGCTGCCGTCAGCAACCTCGCGCAGACGTTTGGCAATATCCTCATTAGTCACACGTTTAAAATCAAAACGCTGACAGCGGGAATGGATCGTTGCCGGTATCTTATGCGGCTCTGTCGTCGCCAAAATAAACACGATATGCGCCGGCGGCTCTTCCAACGTTTTCAGCAGCGCGTTAAAAGCTTCTGTCGTCAGCATATGCACTTCATCGATAATATATACTTTATAACGCCCGTTGACAGGCGCAAACATGACTTTTTCACGCAGGTCACGGATCTCATCGATACCGCGGTTAGAGGCAGCGTCGATCTCAAACACATCCATACTGCTGCCGTCATTGATCCGCTGGCAGTTGGCGCACTCGTTACAGGGATTAGCAGTAGGCCCCTGCTCACAATTCAGAGCTTTCGCCAGAATCTTCGCCGTACTGGTCTTGCCTGTACCTCTTGGGCCGGCAAATAAATACGCATGCGCAATCCGTCCTGTCGTCAAAGCATTGCTCAATGCGATCCTCACTGCGTCCTGACCTACAAGGGCATCGAAGCCCTGCGGCCGCCAGCGCCGGTATAGTGCTACATAAGCCATTTTCTGCCTCCTTTCCCGTCATTAAGCCTCTGAGTTTCTTATCTACTTATTATATAAAATTTACGGATATAAGTACATATCCAATTTTGCGAAAAATTTAAGGGACACTTTTGCAGTTACTGCCTGCCGGCTTCGCCGGTAGCGGCAACCCGCGCAGCTCCTTTTTCCGTCGCTGCTTCTGGGTAAGTTCGCCCTTTATTGCCCATGCGGCGCTTTGCTTCTTCGGGCAATGGCTTCACTTATATCCAATTTTGTGAAAAATTTAAGGGACACTTTTGCATCAATAATATAAAAATACAAAAAACCGGCTGTCATAAACAGCCGGTTTAATCTCAGTTGTTTCCCTGTAGGGCCACAGACGCAGGCACCCCTGCGGCACATAAGAGGATCCGCTTAGTGCTGCTTCCTTCCGGACCTGACACGGTTCACAGACTCCTATTGCGCAGGACCCGCCGCCTGCGGTCCTACAGAAAAACAAAAAGCCGCTGACCGCGGCAAACTTTTTTTAAGTGGCGGAGAGAGAGGGATTCGAACCCTCGGTACGGTTTCCCGTACACACGCTTTCCAGGCGTGCACCTTCAACCGCTCGGTCATCTCTCCAGGTTGAAAAAATCAGGGATTATGCTATTGTTTACCGCTTAAAAATAAACTTGCGGCTGGC
>OHSW01000346.1_pt1 | contig 14929 bp, 14 predicted proteins | sample 1578821 | NCBI WGS metagenome assembly OHSW01 (sample SAMEA3879555, study PRJEB24766) | human gut metagenome | biome: human-associated habitat; feature: feces | place: USA | collected 1985/1987
TGCAGTGAAATCCGCCGGCGGTACGCCGGATACAGCAAAGCAGCAGAAGCGTTGCAATGCAGAGTGCCAGATGCTTGCGGTATAAGAATAAAATCAAAAACAATTTGCTGCTTTCTGACAGAAATGTAAAAAGCAGATAACGCAGCAGGGCAATCTGATAATCAGTCAGTCCATAGCGTATTTTCAATTTTTTCCACATGATAATCTCCTTTATTCAATCGCTGTTCCTGCACACATTCTATATCCACAAAATCATAATAATAAAAACGTGTCGTTAATTGCACAAAATTGTAATGTAATGAGAAAAATTTGAAAAATAAAAAACGACAGGGAAAGAAGCATAAAAAAATTACATAAGTCAGAAGAAAAAGCAGATGAAGTTGAGTTTGATTGGATATAATAAAAGATTACGCAAATGTTAAAAAACACCATAAATTTCACACGGAATTTACTTAATTTACATAAGTTTGGTTCAGTTTACATTGAATAAAAAAATTAACAATATCTTTACATGAAATTTACAGGAATGTGATAGTGCATTTTACATCGGCTTTGATAAGATGTCATTGTGAAAAAAATTATGAAATTGCCGCATCAGATTAAATTGTGCGCGATAAAAAGGAGCTGGAAAAATGGAAACAACAAAAATTCATGTAACAAATATGAATTTGCATTATGGTGATTTTCACGCGTTAAAAAATATTAATATTGATATTCCTGAAAATCAGATTTGTGCAATGATTGGACCTTCAGGCTGCGGAAAAAGTACATTTTTAAAGTCAATCAACCGCATGAATGATTTAGTTGAAGGCTGTAAAATTGATGGACAAATGCAGCTTCGAGGAGAAAACGGATTTGAAGATATTTACGGAGATATGGATGTAAATCATTTAAGAAAACGCGTTGGTATGGTATTCCAGCAGCCCAATCCGTTTCCGATGAGTATTTATGACAACATTGCATATGGTCCGCGTGTACATGGAATGAAAGATAAGTCAAAACTGGATGCCATCGTTGAAGAAAGTCTGCGCGGAGCAGCTATTTTTGATGAGGTCAAGGATCGTTTAAAGAAATCCGCTCTGGGTCTTTCTGGTGGACAGCAGCAGCGTATCTGTATTGCCCGTGCACTTGCCGTACAGCCTGAGGTTCTGTTGATGGATGAGCCGACATCTGCACTGGACCCGATTTCCACATCAAAGATTGAAGAACTGATGGAGGATCTGAAAAAGAAATACACGGTAGTTGTTGTTACCCATAATATGCAGCAGGCAGTGCGTGTATCGGATGATACGGCATTTTTCCTTGTAGGGGAAATGGTTGAGTTTGGCGATACGAAAACAATTTTTTCTTATCCGAAGGATAAACGGACAGAAGATTATATTACAGGGAGGTTTGGTTAATGCGCTCAAAGTTCGACGAGCAGCTTAGACTGCTCAATCAGGAAATGATGTATATGGGAACCATGATCGAGGATTCCATCCAGAAAGCAATAGAAGCATTGATAGCTCAGAATGCGCAGCTTGCAGAAAAAATCATGAATTCAGATTCTGATGTGGATCATGAACAGAAGAAAATTGAAAACATCTGTTTTAATCTGCTGATGCAGCAACAACCGGTTGCAAGGGATCTGCGTGTGATTTCCGCAGCCATGAAGATGGTAACGGATATGGAACGAATCGGAGACCATGCAGCAGATATCTCGGAAATTACAATCATGCTTTCAAAAGAACCGTATGTGCTGAATCTGGATGACATCAAAAAGATGGCGAGTGAAACCGTAATTATGTTGATCCGCAGCATCGAAGCATATGTGGAAAAGGATATGAATAAGGCACAGGAAGTCATCAGGCATGATGATATTGTAGATGACCTGTTTGATAAAAATAAGGCAGATATCATTGAACTGATCCGGCATGATCCGGAAAAAGGCGAGCAGGCGGCGGATATGCTGATGGTTGCAAAATATTTTGAACGAATCGGAGATCACGCGACCAATATTGCAGAATGGGTTATCTTTGCATTGAATGATAAAAAAGAAATAAAAGAATCCTGACAGTGGATAGAACTTTACATAAATTTTACATAAACGATACTTTGGATTTTACATGTCGTATGCTATGATAAGAAACAGATAGAATACGTGTGAGAGGGCGGTCTTGTGCAGGCATGGCCGTCCTGCTTGATGTTGCAGAGGTATATATAAAGATAGACAGAGGGAAAAGTTATGGCATTGATTTATATCGTAGAAGATGATGAAAATATCAGGGAGATTGAGACAATTGCATTGAAAAACAGCAATTATATGGTCTGCGCATTTGAAAAGGCAACTACATTTTATAAAAAACTGGAGGATATTATGCCGGATCTGGTGCTTTTGGATGTTATGCTTCCGGATGAGAGTGGGTATGATATCGTGCGTAAACTGCGGAAAAATCCTGCGACAAAGAAATTGCCGGTCATTATGGTGACGGCAAAGACCGCAGAAATGGATATGATCAAAGGTCTGGACGAAGGGGCAGATGATTATATTAAGAAGCCTTTTTCCATTATGGAACTTATTACAAGAGTAAAGGCACTGTTACGGAGGACAGAAACCGAGGATATTAAAGTCCTGCAGGTAGAAAACATTACACTGGATCATGAGCGCCACATGGTTTTTGTGGATGATAAGCCGGTGGAACTGACGTTTAAGGAATATGAACTGCTTCGTCTGCTGATGACCAATCCGAGTGTTGTATTGTCCAGAGAGGTGATTATGCGTCATGTGTGGGGAACGGAATTTGAAGGGGAATCCCGTACCGTTGATATGCATATCAAGACACTGCGGCAGAAGCTTGGAGAAGCGGGAAGCAAAATCCGTACCGTTCGAAATGTGGGATATGTGATAGAGTAAGGAGCTGTTATGAAGAAACGAATCAATTTACGGCTGATTCTGATTGCAGGTATTGCAGTGATTGTAACCATGGTCTGTATGACCGGTATTTATTATAAACTGTTTCAGGGACAGGTGCGCAAGGATCTGCAGATCAATGCAAGACTGCTTTCCGGCACGGGATTGTTTGATGATCCGGACAATACAAATGTTTCACTTTCCGAATATTATGAAGTCGGGGAAGACCTGCGTGTTACCTGGATTGCAAAGGATGGTACGGTACTTTTTGATAATGATCTGGATATTTCACAGCTTCCAAACCACAAAAACCGCCCGGAAGTAAAGAAGGCGTTGTTTCAGGGGGAGGGAGAAAGTGTCCGGCGGTCGGATACCATGCAGATGGACAATTACTATTATGCGCTCCGGCTGGAAAATGGAACGGTTATCCGTGTGGCAACACAGGCACGCAGTGTCTACAGTGTGTTCCTTGCGGCATCCCCATTTGTGATGCTGATACTGATACTGATTGTTTCCATCTGTATTGTCCTGGCACATTTTTTGACCAAACAATTGCTGCATCCGATTGAACGGCTTGCTGAAAACATGGAAGATACCATAGAAGAACCTGTATACAAAGAACTTGTGCCATTTGTAAATACGATTCGTAAACAGCATGAAAATATCCTGATGGCAGCAAAAGTACGTCAGGATTTCACGGCAAATGTTTCCCATGAACTGAAGACACCGCTTACTGCAATTTCCGGATATGCGGAGCTGATCGAAAACCATATGGTAGATCCGGAGCAGGAGACCCGCTTTGCATTGGAAATCCAGCAGAATGCGACACGGCTGCTTTCTCTTATCAATGATATCATCCGGCTTTCCGAGCTGGACAGCGGTGAAGATAATCTGCTGTGTTTTGAACAGGTAGATCTGGATGAGGTAGCCGGTACCTGTGTGAAAAATCTGCAGATGAATGCACAGAAACGGAATGTAACGCTGTATTATGAAGGCGTGTCCTGCATGTTGCGGGCAGACAGGGGCATGATTTCGGAACTTGTGGAAAATCTGTGTCAGAATGCGATCCGCTATAATAATGAAGGTGGTGAGGTGCACGTGCGTGTGTACTATGAAAAAGGACAGCCGATGCTTTCTGTAGCAGACAATGGTATCGGGATTCCAAAAGACCAGCAGGAACGTATTTTTGAGCGGTTTTACCGTGTTGATAAAAGCAGATCCAAACAGACCGGTGGTACGGGACTGGGACTTGCTATCGTCAAGCATATTGTGGAACTGCATGATGCGGTACTTCATTTGGAAAGTGAGCCGGGAAAAGGAACAACGATCACAGTAGCTTTTTAGCTGCATACAGGGGACTTTGGTTTACAAAGTCCCCTTTTTCGTGTAATATAGGTAAAATAAATAGGAAGAGAAAAGAAAGAGGCGAGATACAATGTATCAGGAAATATCACAGTTACTGATGTATGGAGATTTGGACGAGGATTCAATCCTTGCACAGATGGGAGAAGTATTCGGGAAATATGAGACCGGTGAATATAATAAAACCGGACTTGTCCGCGATATCAATACGCAGGTAAAACGGATTTTAAAAGTGGCAACAGATTATGGATTTGATGATAATCTGTGGCATAATTATCTGACATTTTTCCTTATGATGAGTGAAAATCCTTTCAGCATGACCTGTGAAAAGGTGGGAGCCAGCGATGGAAGTGTCAATGAACTGGTGGAAAATGATTTCCGTATTTTTAAAGAGTTGTTTGACTATGATTTCGGACCAATCGAAAAAGATCTGGGAATCAACTGTTTCAGCCAGATTTCCAATTATAAGGCCATCCATAAAAAGGATCTGATGTACAACAAAAATGTCAGCGAAAAAGTCCGCTCTTTAAGCAAAAAACTGGAGGCGGCAAAGGATGAAAAAGAATTCTTTGATGCAGTGACTGGTTTTTATAAAGACTACGGTGTTGGAATGTTTGGTCTCAACAAAGCATTCCGGATTGATGATACACCGCAGGGAAGCTTTACATTCCGTGCAATCAACAATATGGATACCGTTATGCTGGACGATCTGGTCGGATATGAGATTCAGAAAAAGAAGCTGGTAGACAATACGGAAGCGTTTGTACAGGGAAAGAAAGCAAACAATGTATTGCTGTTTGGTGACAGTGGTACCGGTAAATCTACCAGTATCAAAGCCATTGTCAACCAGTATTACAAAGACGGTCTGCGTATGATTGAAATCTACAAGCATCAGTTTAAGTATCTGTCTGAAATCATTGCAGAGATCAAAAACCGAAACTATCGTTTTATCATCTATATGGATGATCTTTCTTTCGAGGAATTTGAGATTGAGTATAAGTTCTTAAAAGCTGTTATCGAGGGCGGTGTGGAAACCAAACCGGAAAATATTCTGATTTATGCAACTTCCAACCGGCGGCATCTGATCAAAGAGAGCTGGAATGACCGAAACGATCAGGATAATTCCAATGATCGTCACCATTCCGATACGGTTGAAGAGAAACTTTCCCTGGTGAACCGCTTTGGTGTGACCATTAACTACTCGAAGCCGACACAGAAAGAATACTTTGATATTGTTTTGCATCTGGCAAGACGTGCAGGGGTTACCTTACCGGATGAGGAACTCCGTGCAGAGGCCAACAAGTGGGAATTGAGTCATGGAGGCATTTCCGGACGTACGGCAGAGCAGTTTGTCAGCTATCTTGCTTCCCAGCCGGATGCATTTAAATAAAAGGAGAAAACATGTTATATCAGATCTGCCATGGAGCAGTCTCTTTTGCCGATGAAGAGATTCTGCATGACATCAATTTTGAAATAAGAAATACGGAAAAAATTGCAGTCGTCGGGCGGAACGGCTGCGGCAAAACCACGCTCTTAAAGCTGATCCACGGGGATGTGGAGATGGACAAAAGAGACAGTGATGAGGATATTTTTATTGCAAAAGCAGGCAATCCGCAGATCGGTTACTTAAAACAGATTGCGTTTGAAGATCCTTCCGTTACGCTTGAGCAGGAAGTGCGTAAAGTCTTTGCTCCGATGGAGCGCCGGAAAAAAGAACTGGAAGCTGCGGCACAGGCACTTGAGACTGATTATTCCGAAGAGGCCGTGACACGTTATACCGCAATGGAAGAAAAATTCAAGGAAGACGGAGGATACTATTTTGAAAAAGAGTATGATATAATCATCCGTAAGTTCGGCTTTTCCGAGGAAGAGCGAAAGAAACCGCTGTCCGAGTTTTCCGGTGGACAGCAGACAAAGATTGCCTTTATCAAGCTGCTTTTGAGCAAGCCGGATATTCTGCTTCTGGATGAGCCGACGAACCATCTGGATATCACAACGATCGAGTGGCTGGAGACGTATCTGAAAAATTATCCGAAGGCTGTGGTCGTGGTATCACATGACCGTATGTTTCTGGACAATGTGGTGGACGTGGTGTACGAGATTGAGTACGGCACAGCGACCCGTTATCCGGGCAATTACTCCAATTTCATGGAGCGGAAAAAAGAAAACTACAATAAGATGATGAAAGATTACAATGCGCAGCAGAAAGAAATTGCACGATTGCAGCGCATTGTTGACCGGTTTAAAAATAAACCAACCAAGGTGTCCATGGCGCATTCCAAGGAGAAAGCCATTGAACATATGGTAAAACTCGAAGCTCCGGATCGTTTTGATACTCGGACATTCCATGCAAATTTCCAGCCGGACAAAGAAACCGGAAACGATGTGCTTTTGGTGACAAATCTTGCGATTGGATATGACCATCCGCTTTCTACGGTCAGTTTTGATCTGAAAAAAGGGGAAAAGCTGGGAATCCTCGGTGGAAATGGTCTGGGGAAATCGACACTTTTAAAAACCCTGGTGGGACGGCTTGCCCCGCTGGCCGGAGAGTACAATTTTGGAACAAATGTGCAGATTGGTTATTTTGACCAGCAGATGGCGATGTATTCGAGCCGGAAGACGGTGCTGGATGATTTCTGGGATGAGTTCCCGAATCTGACCGAGACAGAAGCGCGGAATGCGCTCGGCGCCTTTATGTTTACCGGGGAGGATGTATTTAAAAATATTGATATGCTTTCCGGTGGGGAGAAGGTGCGTCTGGCACTGTGTAAGATTTTAAAACGCCGACCGAATGTGTTGGTGCTGGATGAGCCAACCAACCATATGGATATTGTGGGAAAAGAAACGCTTGAGAGTATGTTAAAAGATTTCTCAGGCACGCTCATTTTCGTATCGCATGACCGGTATTTTGTGCGCAAGGTAGCAAACCGTCTGCTTGTTTTTGAGGATGGCACGACACATCTGTATCAGTTTGGTTACGAGGAATATCAGGAAAAACTGGATCGTGAAGCGGCAGAATCCGGGGATGATTATCGTAAGAATCCTGCAGCGTTAGGCGGTGCAATCAGCCAGAACGGTGCTGGTCAGCAGAGCAAAGGCACACAGGAAACCGGTGGTAAGAAGGCGTATTACAATCCGGGCAAGGAGCGCTCGAAAATTGAAAAAAAAGTGAAGAAGGCCGAGGAAGAGCTGGCAGTCAAAGAGGAAAAGCTGGACGCTTTAAAACAGGAACTGCTGCGGCCGGAATATCAGTCCAGCTATTCCAAGCTGACAGAGATTCAGGGCGAAATCGATGCGCTGGAGGAAGAAATCATGGCGGATATGGAAAACTGGGAGGAACTTTCCCAGCAGCTTGAGGAGCTGGAAGGCTAGAGACATGGTTTCTATAGGCAGAAATATGATGTAAGATATTGCGTGGTCTCTTATAGAAGCAAAAACATGGAAAAGGATACCATGGTGGTTTCTATAGAAGTAAAAACATGAAAAAAGATACCACGGTGGTCTCTATAGTAAAAAAATTGATGAGCAGGATACCGTTTAGTCTCTATATTAGAAAAATTCATCAAAAGATACCGCTTTTGGACAAAAAGCGGTATCTTTTGATGTGATTTTAGACTATAGGTGACAAATATCTGATTTGAAGCGTGAAATAAGGCAAAAATGTCACCTGAGCAAGTAATTTTAATACTATAGATACCAGCGTGCCTTCAAATATAGATAATGTTGCAAAAGATAGAAATGAATTACCGATTTTCAGTTGCTATTGATATGCCCCAATGCGACAGTACCTTTAGAAATAATTTGTTATTGAAACTGGCAGTCGAAATGAAATTGTAACAGTCGCTGGATCTGCTCAGTGGAAAGTGGCTGCTTTTGCGTTTCATAGGACACAAGCAGTTTATCGTTTGGATAAATCCCATATTCCATATACAAAGAAATTTTATCTGATGCATTTTTCACATACTCGGATTTATCCATCATTCCAAAGTGTTCCCAATAAAATATTTCTCCGGTTTCAGGGTGACGAATCGTAAAATCGGGGAAAAGTGTAATGCTGCCGAGTTTTAATTCACACTCATAGCGATAAGGAATTTTTTGCACATAAAGGCTCATGGCAATCATAGCTTCTGATTTGGAACGCATAAATTCATTTTTGCATGTTTTATGTTTTAATTGTTCCGGATAATTTTTGTTTTTGTTATATGGAGATGATTCCCAGGTTTGAAGTTCCTGGGATACTGGCTGAAAATGTTCTGCCAGCAGTGAATGATAAGCACTATCATAAGTGAGTAATTGTTCTGCTTTGCCACTGTTATAACTGTCATGACGGAAATAATAAGCTAAAGCATCTAAATTAGTTTGATATTCCTTTTGCTTTTCCAGAAGATAACGTCGGATAGCAAGCTGAGAGGCATAAGGTTTCTGGTCTTTGGGAATATAGGTTTTGGTATGCCCATCACTGCGATACCATTTGGTTCGATTACCACATCTGGTGCAGATCAGTTTCCCTTCGGGAAGCTGTTGTAACTGTTTTTGAATGTCTGTCAGCTTTTGCTGCAGCTGTTTCTGTTGCAAAAGCATAGTTTCATAAAATGATATAAAAAACACCCCTTCCATATAGATTTATTTTATTAAAACATATGTGTGTAAATTGGTAAAGCATTTTTGCACTTTAATTTGTAATTTAAGAAGATAATCTGAAACTTTTCCGGGCATCCGAACGTCTAATAAACAGAAAGGGGCAAAAGAGAGCATGAAATATCCGGATATAAGCAAAGCTGTCGAACAGGAAATTCTGGCTTCTTATGAAAAGCTTTACCGGCTTGCATTTTCATACGTGAAAAATGAGCAGGACGCTATGGACGTTGTGCAGGAGAGCGTATACAAAGCCATGAAAAATGCAAGTCAGATCAAAGAGAAAAAATATATCAAAACATGGCTGTGGCGTATTGTGATTAACACGGCGGTAGATGCAACCCGGCGTCAGTCAAGGTTCGTGAGCGATGATCAGGTTCAGGAGGAAGGACAGGAGGATCGCTATGAGGACACGGATATCATGGCTGCGCTTGATACGCTCGAGGAAAAAGAGCGTAAGGTGATCATGCTGAAAGTTTTTGAAGAGTGGACAATCCGCGAAATTGCGGATTGTCTGCATGAAAATCCGAATACGGTGAAATCAATGCTTTATCGCGGCCTGAAAAAATTAAGGGGAAAAGTGGAGGCGGAGATGGTATGAGCAGATTAGATGATATCAAAGAGGCATATGATAACATTCAGGTGCCGGCGGAATTAAAAGAACGTGTGCTGCAAAGCATGGAACGCGGCAAAAAGGATGCGTGTGGAGAAAAAAAAGAATCCGGCAAAGCGTTTGCCGGAAAAAGTGAACGGAATCAAAAGAAAGGTCACCTGCTTCCGTTTGTCCGCGTGGCAGAAGCAGTGGCGGCAGCAGTTGCAGTGCTGGTCATCAGTGTCAATGTCAGTCCAACAGTGGCTAATGCAATGGAACAGGTGCCAGTACTTGGTGCGATTGTTAAAATCGTGAGTTTTACCACGTATTCTGATAAGCAGGAAAAAAAGCAGATGGAAGCAACGGTCAGGGTGCCGGAAGTAAAAGTCATTGGAACAGATGGAAAACCACTGACCAGAGAATCAAAGGAGTTAAATGCAGCAGTATCCGGATATCTGGACAAAATCATTCAGAGGTACAAGAAAGATGTGGCAGCTGTCAGTGACGGAGAGGAGGGACATGAGGAAATCACTTCGGATTACCGGATTGTCACAAACAATGAGCGGCTGTTTAGTCTTCGCGTGGATACGGTTATTGCCATGGGAGGTTCGGACAGTTTTACAAAGATATACAATATTGACAAGAAGACCGGAAAGATGATTACACTGAAAGATTTATTCCACGAGGGAAGTGATTATAAAAAGCGTATTTCTGACAGTATAAAAGAACAGATGCGTGCCCAGATGAAAAAGGACAGCAGTAAGACATATTTTCTGGACGATGATCAACCGGAATGGGATTTTAAGCAGATTAAGGATGATGCGAATTTTTATATCAGCGACAATGGAGAGTTAACGTTTGTCTTTGATAAGTATGAGGTGGCTCCTGGATATATGGGTCTGGTAGAATTTTCGGTTCCGACAGAGAATCTTTCAGATATCGTTAAGGATGGATACTTGCAATAAAAATATAAAATATGCATAAAATTTTATAAAACTCGTTGCTTTTTTTGGTACTTATGATATAATGAAACCATGATACTTCTTGTATCAAATACACAGCAAAGGGGTTGGGCATCATGAGAATTACAATTACCGGAAGAAATATCGAACTGACAGAGGGATTAAAGGCAGCGGTAGAGGAGAAGCTTTCCAAACTGGAGAAGTTTTTTGCACCGGATACCGATGTATTTGTTACATTAAGCGTGGAGAAGGAGCGCCAGAAGATTGAGGTAACGATTCCTATTAAGGGGCATGTGATTCGTTCAGAGCAGAGCAGCAATGATATGTATGTTTCTATTGATCTTGTAGAGGAGGTTATTGAGCGTCAGCTTAGAAAGTACCGCACCAAGCTTGCATCCAAGAAGATGAATGTGGCAGACAATTTCAGCGAGGCATTTATCGACAGCGATGCAGATGAGGATGAGGAGATCAAGATCGTGCGTACCAAGAGATTTGGTATGAAGCCGATGTATCCGGAGGATGCATGTGTGCAGATGGAACTGACCGGACATGATTTCTTCGTATTCCGCAATGCAGAGACAGACGAGGTCAATGTCGTATACAAGAGAAAAGGAAATACATTTGGTCTGATCGAGCCGGAGTGCTAGTTCATAGAAACCGGAGGGCATCCATTGGATGCCCTTTTTTTGTGTAAAATGCATTATTTATACAGTAATACTTTGTGTAAAAAGCATACGCGAATCGCGTCTTTACATCAAATATGTAATAAGATATGATTACATATAGAAACTGACATTGGGGGTTGGTTTTTGATACAAATTCGGGTAGGAAAACAAAAGAAAAAGGAGAAGAAGAAAATTTATACAGAAAATAAAATTGGGCGCTACGTGCAGTTCCTCATAGAGCGGGAAGATTTTTTAGAACTGGTTGCCAGCTGGCTTCTTTCCATAGAGGACGAGCGCATGCAGCTGTTAAGGCAGTTTATTTTTGAAGTGGAGTTATCGGAAACCGAAGAATTAAAAAATGTTTTGTATCAATATGGGAGTTATCTCACAGAGAAAAACTATCTGGAGAGAAAGTTTTTCGAATACATGGCAGAGCTGGTGCGGAAAATGGAACAGAATCGCAGGGCAGCGGCTTTGCCGGCAGCAATAGAATAAAGGGGGAATCCTACCGGAGTTTGTGCAAAAGGAGACTGTAGTGCTGAGCAGTCTCTTTTTTTCTGTACAAGAAGTGCTGGATATTGTTAAAAAAGTGTCTAAAAGAAAATAATATCTTGTGTTAGTCAGGGGCAAACGTATATAATGATACAAAAGGTCTGATGCCGGAAAATAAAAAGGTTCCGGTATCCGAAGGATTATTATTAATGGAAAAGAGGAAAACAGATCATGGATATCATAGTATTAGCAGGTGGGCTCAGCACAGAGCGGGATGTGTCATTTAAGACAGGAAGCATGGTTGCTTCTGCATTAAAAGAAAATGGACACCGGGTGATCTTGCTGGATGTGTTCATGGGTTACAGTGATAAAGAGGAAAATCTGGACGGAATTTTTGACCGTGCGGATGAAATCAGCGTAAAAGTAGATGACATCCCGGAGGTAGCACCGGATCTGGCAGCCGTAAAAGCTTCCAGAAAGGATCAGTCCCCATGCTTTTTCGGACCGAATGTAATCCGTATGTGCCAGATGGCAGATATCGTGTTTATGGCACTGCACGGAGAAAACGGAGAGAACGGAAAGCTGCAGGCAGCTTTTGATCTGCTTGGTGTAAAATATACCGGAAGTGATTATTTGAGCAGCGCGATTGCCATGAATAAAGGTATGGCAAAACAGCTGTTTGCAAGTGCGGGAATTCCTGCACCGAGAGGCATTGCCATGAAAAAAGAGAATCGTGAGGATGATGTGACAAAGCTTCCGCTGACACTTCCGTGCGTCGTAAAGCCATGCTGCGGAGGGTCCAGTATCGGTGTGACGATTGTCAGGGATGCAGCAGAGTTTAAGAAAGCACTCGATGAAGCGTTTCACTGGGAAGATGAGCTGGTCATTGAGGAATATGTCAAGGGACGTGAATTCTCGGTTGGTGTGATTGAAGGAAAGGCACTTCCGGTTATTGAGATTGCGCCGATTCAGGGCTTCTACGATTACAAGAATAAATACAAAGCAGGCAGTGCGGTAGAGACCTGTCCGGCAGATCTGCCAGAAGAAGTTTCTGCGCAGATGCGTAAATATGCAGAGCAGGTAGCCGAAGTGATCGGACTGGATACCTATTCCCGTTCGGATTTCCTGCTGGATGAAAATAATCATATGTATTGTCTGGAGGCAAACACTCTGCCGGGTATGACACCGACGAGTCTGCTGCCACAGGAAGCTGCTGTCATTGGAATCAATTTTAATGAGCTCTGCGAGAAGCTGATTGCCATTTCCATGAAAAAGTATGAGGGATAATCATGTTTGGATGTTTTTATAAAAATGAACTGGAAAATAAAATGCCGGGGATGACAATTGAAAATATTGCAGCGGCATGTGAGGGGACGTTTGTCGGGGACCGGGACCTGGTTACGAAGGAAATTGCCGGAGCAGTGACCGACAGTCGCCAGGTACAAAAAGATTATCTGTTTATTCCGATCAAAGGGGCACGTGTGGATGGTCATGATTTTATCCCGCAGGTATTTGAAAAGGGAGCACTGGTAGTGCTTTCGGATCATGCACTGCCGGAAGAGACGGGACCCTATATTCTGGTAAGTTCCACAACAGAAGCGATGAAAAAAATTGCAGCTTTTTACCGGACACAGTTATCCTGTAAAGTGGTTGGAATTACGGGAAGTGTCGGAAAAACAAGCACCAAGGAAATGATAGCTTCCGTTTTGGAACAGCGGTATAAAGTGCTTAAGACAGAGGGAAACTTTAACAATGAGATCGGACTTCCGCTCACTATTTTTAAGATTCGCGCAAAACACGAAGTCGCGGTACTGGAAATGGGAATTTCCGATTTTGGAGAGATGCACCGTCTGGCAGCGATGGCACGGCCGGATATCGGAGTGATCACAAATATTGGTTTGTGCCATCTGGAAAATCTTGGTACAAGAGACGGAATTCTGCAGGCAAAGACAGAAATGTTTGACCATCTGCAGGTCGATGGAACCGTAATTTTAAATGGAGATGATGATAAGCTTTCTACGAAAAAAGAGGTAAACGGAAAACCGGTAATTTTTTATGGAGTGGGGGCGGATTCCGCATTTGATATCAAAAAAGATATTTATGCGACAGACATTGAAAATCATGGACTCGAAGGAATGTGTGCAAAGATCCATACGCCACAGGGCGATTTCGATGCGAAGATTCCGATTCCGGGTGAACATAATGTATACAATGCGCTGGCAGGAACTGCGGTCGGACTGCAGCTGGGACTTTCCATCCGGGAGATTGCACAGGGCATTGCATCTGTGCAGACCATTGCCGGGCGCACCAATCTGCTGCATGTAAAGGGAATGACCGTGATCGATGACTGTTACAATGCAAATCCGGTATCCATGAAAGCATCTATCGATGTGCTGGCACATACGTCGGGCAGACGGATTGCGGTGCTTGGCGATATGGGCGAACTTGGAGCAGAGGAAAAGGAACTTCACAGAAGTATCGGAAAGGCAGTTGCCGCTTCCGGGATTGATGCATTGTTCTGTGCGGGTACACTTGCGGAGGAATATGCCAGCGAGGCAAAAGCAAATCCAGAGTGTGAGGTACATTATAAGAAAACCCGTGAAGAGATGACGGAAGAACTTCTGGCATATGTAAAAGAAGGAGATACCGTACTGGTTAAGGCTTCCCATTTTATGGAATTTCCAAAAGTTGTTGAGGCACTGACCAAAGAATAAATAAATTTATATAAGAAAGAAGAGGAACAAATATTATGGCAAATCCAGTAGTTACATTTACAATGGCGGACGGCAAAGTGATGAAGGCAGAGCTGTATCCGGAAGTTGCACCAAATACTGTAAATAACTTTATCAGTCTGGTAAAAAAGGGATTTTATGACGGACTGATTTTCCACCGTGTCATCAAAGGATTCATGATTCAGGGAGGAGATCCGCAAGGAACCGGTATGGGCGGCCCTGGATATGGAATCAAGGGAGAATTTGCACAGAATGGTGTCAAAAATGATCTGCGCCACACCGCAGGCGTGCTTTCCATGGCACGTTCCATGATGCCGGATTCCGCAGGAAGCCAGTTCTTTATCATGCACAAAGCTGCTCCACATTTAGATGGACAGTACGCAGCATTTGGTAAGATCATCGAAGGAATGGATGTTGTAAATAAGATCGCTGAAGTTGCAACAGATTATTCCGATAAACCATTAGAACCACAAGTTATGAAGACTGTAACTGTGGAAGAATAATCAACTATATCCTTACAGCACAGAGCCGGACCATCAATCTTCATTTGTATCCGGCTCTTAATTTTTATGAATATTTAGATGGGGAATGATAATATG
>OHSW01000366.1_pt1 | contig 14341 bp, 14 predicted proteins | sample 1578821 | NCBI WGS metagenome assembly OHSW01 (sample SAMEA3879555, study PRJEB24766) | human gut metagenome | biome: human-associated habitat; feature: feces | place: USA | collected 1985/1987
GTCTGCACCGGGGCGGTATCCTCTGCCTTGATGCAGGCGTTCAGGTCGTAAAGCGGCATCTCCAACCCTTCGGCAATGCGCCGCGCCAGATACCGGCTGTTGCCGGTTCCCGTAAAATAAAGTACCATGGCTGCTCCCTCATTTTGTGTTATTCAGATGCCTGTCTGCTCGGCAAACCGGAAGTTATCGCTCTGACATATACTTCTGTATTTCTTCTGAAGTCAATTTTCTTACCTGCGTATTTGCATATTCTTTATATTCTTCGATAATAAAAACAGGCTTCATATTTTTGCAAGTTTTTCCTTTGTTCTTTTTTAGATATAACAGTAAATCCTTATTGTCTGCAAATATTTTGTATGAAAGTCTACCATTTTCGCTTTTCAGTTCATAAATACCGCACGACTTTTTCTTACTATAATCAGCACTTCGCAAATACAGTTTTGCAATTTCTAGTGACTTAAAAGGAAAATCCCACCTCTGTAAACCTCTATTGGGGTCATGTTCAATACAAATACAACGTCCACAAGTTCCACATATATATTGAGTGTGTTTTTCTAAACAGTCCAAGGGATTTAGTAGTGGAGTTATTCTATTTTCATCAGAGTAGCATTCTTCACACATTTTCTTCTCGCTCCTAATCAAATTCCGAGTTGTCGCTCTCTGTATACCATGGTTTTCGCACGCAAAAGACCCGCGGCAAGGTGTGCGCTTACATCTCGCCCGCAAACTTCATGCCCCAGCTCATGCGGGTGTCGTACATCAGGCGGGTCAGGGCAAGGCTGTCCTGCGGGGTGTAGCGGTCGCTGCCGGTGCGCCCCAGCTTGACGCAGCGGCTTGCTTCCCGGATCTCGTACTCAAAGCCGTTGATGTCCACCGGGCAGCGGATGACCTCCGGCTCTTTGCCCTCCACTTCCAGCGTCATGGTCTCGGCGTGCTGGAAATCCGGCAGAAAGATGCTGCCCTTTGTGCCAACGATGCGGGCGTTGCGCTCCAGTTCCTGCCCGATGGTCTGGACAGACTCTGCCATGCAGCCGCCGGGGTAGGTCAGCACAAGGCGGCTGTAATCGTCGGTGCCGTACTCGTTGATGTGCACCTCTTTGGTTTCCACCTTCTCCGGGTCCTGTCCGGTAAGGATGCGCAGAAAGCCCAGATTGTAGATGCCGATATCCAGCAGCGCACCGCCGCCCAGACCGGAATCAAACTTGCGGTCCTTCCGGGCACCGGAGGCCACAAAGCCGTACTGACAGGTGATCTGCTTCAGCTCCCCGATGGTGCCAGCAGTAAGGATCTCGCGCAGGCGGTCGTACAGCGGCAGCAGCCAAATCCAGAATGCCTCCATGAGAAAGAGGTGCTTTTCCTCCGCCAGACGGTACAGCTGCTGCGCCTGCCCCGGACTGATGGTAAAGGGCTTTTCGCACAAAACGTGCTTGCCCTGCTCCAAGCAGAGCTTGCAGTTTTCGTAATGCAGGGTGTTGGGGGTGGCAACGTAGATAGCCTCCACCTCCGGATCTGCGGCAAGGGCTTCGTAGGAGTCATAGCAGCGGGGAATGCCGTACTGCTGCGCAAACGCCTGTGCGCTTTCCATGTGCCGTGAGCCCACGGCAACAAGCTGCTCCCCCTCTGCGCCCATCTGCTCCACCGTAGACGCAAACTTTTTGGCAATGGTGCCGGTGGCTAAAATCCCCCACTTCATAACGGTACCTCCCGGTTTATTACTTTGGATTCGTTGCGTCCAGTATACCATGGTTTTCCCCTACGGAAAAGATAGTGAAAAACAAAAATGCCCCCGGAGGGCTTGTTCCAACTCTCCGGGGACAGATTCTATGTACCGGTATCTTTCATCTTGTTCCAAACATTCTCATCCATTATAATAAAGATAGAAAGAAGGTGCCAACATGAAACATCGCATTGTGACGGCTGCGCAGATGAAGGAAATTGAACGAGCCGGGGATGCCCACGGTCTGCCCTACCTACAAATGATGGAAAATGCCGGACTGGCGGCTTACGCTGAACTGCAAAAGCAGTTCCCACATTCCGGCAGGCTGCTGGTGGTCTGCGGAAAGGGCAACAACGGCGGCGATGGATTTGTGATTGCCCGCGCCGCCGCAAAAGACGGCTGGAGTGTGACCGTTCTTCTGGCTGAGGGCGAGCCGAAAACTGCTGATGCCATCCTCAATTTTGAGCGTCTGCACTCCCTGCCAGTGCACATCTGCACCGACTGCTCTGTACTGGAAACCCAGCACTTTGATGCTGCTGTGGATGCCCTCTACGGCACCGGGTTCCATGGTGAACTGCGGCCTTCCGGTCTTGCTGCCTGCGGGCTGATGCGCCGTCTGCACAAGAGTGGCGCCTTTGTGCTGGCCGTAGACCTACCCAGCGGCATCAACACGGATACCGGCGAGGTTGCCGAGGGTGCTGCCCATGCAGATTTGACCGTAACCTTCGACAGCTATAAGCCTTTGCATATCGCAGAATCTTCTGCGCCGCTGTGCGGAAAAATCGTCTGTGCCGACATTGGCATCCGGGACGAATGGCACCCGGAGTTTTGACGAAGCTTGCCGCTGCGGAAAAGCACCTGCACGCAAAAGACCCCGGCAGCTTTCAAGGCATGCCGGGGTTCTTTTTGTCATTCTGCTGCAAAATGTCTGCACTTTCTTGGCAGAACGCAGAAAATGCGGAAACCGCTTGATTTAGCACGGTTTCCGCACTAGAATGGAAACCAGAAAAACAAGCACAGTTTCCACAAGGAGGACGCTCATGCAGGAAAAGCTCGATGCGCTGGTGCGCACACAGGCCATGCAGTTATTCCGTCAACAGGGGCTGCATTTCACCATGCAGCAGGTGGCAGAGCCGCTGCATATCAGCAAAAAAACCATCTACACCGTTTACCCCTCCAAGGAGACCCTTCTGCTGGACATGGTAGACCATGCCTTTGCGGAGATCCACCACTGCAAGCAGGAAATTCTGGCAGGCAGCGGTACTTTGCAGGAAAAGCTGCGGGCAGTCATCATTGCCATGCCGACAGAATACGCCGCGCTGGACCTGCGGCAGATGAAGGAGCTGGACGAGAAATACCCGGTGGTGGCGGCGCGGGTGCGCAGTCAATTGGAAAACGGGTGGGAACCCACCATGGCGCTGCTGGAACAGGCTGTGGCAGAGGGGGTCATGCGTCCCGTGTCCCTGCCGGTGCTGCGGCAGATGATCACCGCGTCCATTGAGAGCTTTCTGGCAGACCGCAGTCTGGCAGAAAGCGGGGTGCATTATGTGGCTGTACTGGAGGAAATGATCTCGATTCTACTGGAAGGAGTGCTGCCGCGATGAAACACAGTTTTTGCGATGATTGGGAGTTTACCCACCACTGGACCGAAGCCTTTGGCAAGGGGCTGCCGGTGCCAAAACAACAAGCCGTCCGCTTGCCCCATACCTGCCGGGAGGTGCCGCTGCACTATGCCTCTCCGGCCGATTACGAGATGGTCTGCGGCTACCGGAAGCGGTTCCGGGTGCCGCCGGTGCAGGCTGCGCCCCGGCTGTTCGTCCGCTTTGACGGAGCCGCCCATCAGGCGGTAGTGCGGGTCAACGGGAAGCTAGCCGGGCAGCACCGGGGCGGCTATACCGGCTTTGCGGTGGAGATCACCGACCTTGTGGACCGGGAGGGTGAAAACCTGCTGACCGTGCAATTGGATACCCGTGAAGACCCGGCCATTCCACCCTTTGGCTTCGTCATCGACTACCTGACCTACGGCGGGCTGTACCGGGAGGTCTGGCTGGAAGCTACGGCAGAGAGCCGCCTGACCGATTTGTTCGTCTACACGCCCACCCTGCATGATGCCGTGGTGCAGTGGACGGCAGAGCTCACACCCGCAGCCGTGGCGGTCCGCATCCGGCTGGAGACCGCAGACGGCACCCTGCTGGCAGAGCAGACCGCACAGGCGGCAGAAACCGGGAAGATGCAGTTTTCCGCCCCGGACGCACAGCCGTGGGATACCGAGCACCCGGTTTTGCATCATGCCGTGGCAGAGCTTTTGAACGCAGCCGGACAACCCATCGATCGCAAACAGGTGACGTTTGGCTTCCGCACCGCAGAGTTCCGGGCGGATGGCTTTTACCTCAACGGCAAAAAGACCTTTCTGCGGGGGTTGAACCGACACCAGAGCTACCCTTACATCGGCTACGCCGCACCGGAAAGCCTGCAGCGGGAGGATGCCCGCATTTTGCAGGAGGAACTGCACTGCACCGCCGTGCGCACCAGCCACTACCCCCAAAGCCCATATTTTCTGGACGAGTGCGACCGGCGGGGTCTGCTGGTGTTCACCGAACTGCCGGGCTGGCAGCATATCGGAGATGCTGCATGGAAAGACGCTGCCTGTGCAATGTTACAAGAGATGATCTTGCAGAACCGCAATCATCCCAGCATCATCCTGTGGGGCGTGCGCATCAACGAGAGCGTGGACGACGATGCCTTCTATACCCGAACCAATCAAATTGCCCATCAGCTGGACCCCAGCCGCGCCACCTCCGGTGTGCGGTATCTGGAAAAAAGCCATCTGCTGGAAGATGTCTACGCCTACAACGATTTTTCCCACAACGGCACAACACCCGGTGCAAAGTCCAAAAAGGACGCAACTCCGGATATGGGCAAGGCGCTGCTCATCTCGGAGTGCAACGGTCACATGTACCCCACCAAGCCCTTTGACGATGGCCCTCATCGGCAGGAGCACGCCTTGCGGCACGTTCGGGTTCAGAACGCCGCCTATGCCAGCGGAGAGCACGCCGGGTGCTTTGGCTGGTGTATGTTCGACTACCAGACCCACAAGGACTTTGGCTCCGGGGACCGCATCTGCTACCACGGGGTGCTGGACAGCTTCCGCAACCCCAAATTGGCGGCAGCGGTCTATGCCAGTCAGGGCGATACTAACCCGGTGCTGGCGGTCAGCTCCTCCATGGACATTGGCGATAACCCCGCCGGGCAGCTGGGCACAGCCTACGTTTTCAGCAATGCCCAGCAGGTAAAGCTTTACAAAAACGATGTGTTCGTCACCGCCCTGCGCCGCAGCGAGTGGACGGCGCTGCCCCACCCTCCCTTTGTGATGGACGATCCCATTGGCGAGCTGCTGGAAACGCAGGAGCATTTTTCGCCGTCCAAAGCGGCCGCTGTGCGGGACTGCCTGCTGGCCGCCGGAAAATACGGCTTGGCGGGACTGCCGCTGGCCTACAAGGTCAAATTCGGCTGGTGTATGCTGCACTACAAAATGAGCTTTGCAGATGGCGTGGCGCTTTACGGCAAATATGTGGGCAACTGGGGCGGCGAAGCTACCCGCTGGCGGTTCGATGCCGTGCAGGACGGCAACGTGGTGCGCAGCGTGACCCTTTGCCCCAGTGCAAAGCTGCACTTGGAAGTCAAGGTCAGCCGGACGGCTCTTCGGGAAAAAAATACTTACGATATGGCGGCTGTCCGGGTGCGCATTCTGGACGAGAACGGCACCCCAGCCCCCTACGCACAGTTCCCGGTGCAGTTTGCGGTGGAGGGCAGCGCCGCCCTTGTGGGCCCGCAGACCGCCGTTGCCGAGGGCGGCATGACCGGAACCTATCTGCGCACCGTGGGCACTGCCGGAGAAGCCCTGCTGACCGTTTCTGCACCGCAGACCCAGCCCGTTGTGCTGCGGTTTACCATTGAAAAGGAGGACGCTGTATGGAACTGACCCTGAAACAGAAAACCGCATTTGGTATTGGTGCCGTGGGCAAGGATATGGTATATGCCCTGTCGGCTTCTTACGTCATGTATTATTATCAGGATGTGCTGGGGCTTTCGGCTAGCTTTGTGGGCGTCGTGCTCATGGCTGCCCGCTTCTTTGATGCCTTCAACGACCCCTTTATGGGGGTTCTGGTGGCAAAGACCCGCACCCGCTGGGGACGTTTCCGTCCGTGGATCTTTTCCGGCACGCTGCTCAATGCGCTGGTGCTCTACGCCCTGTTTGCCGCCCCGGTGCTGGACGAAGCAGCGTTGATGGTCTACTTCAGCGTAATGTACATCCTGTGGGGCATCACCTATACCATGATGGATATTCCCTACTGGTCCATGATCCCGGCCGTGACCCGCACCCCAAAAGACCGGGAGAACCTCTCCATGGTGGGGCGCACCTGTGCAGGCGTTGGCTCTGCCCTCATCGCTATGTTCACCATGCTGCTGGTGGGAGCCCTTGGCGGCGACAGCGAGCGCGCTGGCTTCCGCTGGGTGGCATTGATCGTAGCGGCAATTTTTGCAGTGACAGAGCTGGTGTGCTGCATTTCCATGAAAGAAACCACCCCCAGTGAGATGAAGACCGCCACCGTAAAGGAGATGTTCTCCGCCCTGTTCCGCAACGATCAGGCTATGGTAGTGGTGGGCAGCATCGTGCTCATCAACTCGGCGCTGTACCTTACCTCCAACTTCATCATCTATTTCTTCAAATACGACCTTGGCGGTGCAGGCTGGAAAGCCACCTACACCCTGTTTTCCACCGTGGGCGGTGCGGCACAGATCCTTGGCATGATGGTGCTTTACCCGCTGCTGCGCAAAAAGCTCAGCAGCACGCAGGTATTTCAGCTCAGCCTTGTGCTGGCGCTGTGCGGCTACGGCACGCTGCTGGTGTTCTGCCTGACCGGCCTGTCCCATAGCCTTGCCCTGCTGTGCATTCCGGGCGTGGTGGTGTTTGCCTGCAACGGAATGCTGACCGTGCTGACCACCCTGTTCCTTTCCAACAGCGTGGATTACGGCCAGCTCAAGACCGGACGCCGGGAGGAGAGCGTTATCTTTTCCATGCAGACCTTTGTGGTCAAGGCTGCCTCCGGTGTGGCGGTATTCCTGACCGGCATCGGGCTGGACCTCATCGGTCTTGTGGGCAACACGGAGGAGACCGGCCCGGTGGCAGTACAAAGCGCCGGAACCCTGCTGGGTCTGCGCCTGATGATGACCGTTCTGCCCATGCTGGTGCTGGCTGGTGCGCTGGTGCTGTTCCACCGCAAGTTTGTTCTGACCGATGCCCGCGCTGCCGAGATCAGCGCACAGCTCCACGGGGAGGAAACACACCATGACTGAAATGCTGCACTGGTACGCAGAGACCACCGGCGGCGTACAGACAGGCAACTGCATGGTCACGGAGAATGGCGGTGCGCTGCATTTGACGGCAGACCTGCCCGCCGGGACGCTGAAGGCGGTGCGTGCCGAGATGCCGTGGACGATGGAAGCAGACGAGCGTCTGTTCATGAACGGCTACCAGACATGGACCTACAGCCCGGAGCTGGACCGGAACGGCAAGCTGCGCGGCACCGACCACATCCCCGGCTTTCTGCGCAAAAAATATGCCTTTGACCGCTACGGCGATTATCATTTTGCGCCTTATGGGCATCAAAAGGGGCAGAGCCACGGCTTTTCCTACTGCTATTTCCGCAAGGGCACACAGTTCCGGCTGGTGGCATCGCTGGACGAGAAGCCGGGCTACACCATCCTCCGCTATGACAGCGGCAAAGCCCTGCTGACGCTGGAGCGTGACTGCGCCGGGGTGGAGCATCCCGGCGGCAGTTTCCCACTCCTTGACCTGTTTTTTGCCGAGGGCGGCGAGACCGAGGTGTTCGACGGCTGGTTTCAGGCTATGGGCATCAAGCCCCGGACTGAAAAGAAGCTGGCAGGCTATTCCAGTTGGTACAACCGCTATCAGGACATCACCGAGGATACCATCCGGGAGGACCTGACCGGATGTCGCAGCCTGCTTTGCCCGGGAGATCTGTTCCAGATCGATGATGGCTGGGAGCCGAAGGTGGGCGACTGGCTGGAAACAGATGCACAGAAATTCCCCCACGGGCTGAAAGGCATGGTGGAGAAAATTCATGCCACTGGCTTTCAGGCCGGGCTATGGCTTGCACCCTTTGTGTGTGAAAAGGACTCTGCCCTTTTCCGGCAGCACCCGGACTGGCTGCTGAAGGTGAACGGTGCACCGTGGTGCTGCGGCTGCAACTGGAGCAGCTTTTATGCGCTGGATATCGACAACCCGGCCGTGCTGGATTATCTGCGCCGGGTGTTCGACCGGGTGCTGAACGACTGGGGCTTCGACCTTGTCAAGCTGGATTTTCTGTACGGCGCTGCACCCTTTGGCAACGCCCGCGAGAGCCGGGCAGCCCGGATGTACCGTGCTATGGAGCTTTTGCGCAGTTGGTGTGGACAAAAGACCATCCTTGGCTGCGGCGTACCGGTGATGCCGGCTTTCGGGCTGGTGGATTACTGCCGTGTCAGCTGTGACGTAGGGCTGGACTGGGACGATGTGTGGTATATGCGCCTGTTCCACCGGGAGCGGGTGTCCACAAAGCAGGCCATCAACAACACGCTATTCCGGCGGCAGCTCAATGGCCGTGCCTATGGCAGCGACCCGGATGTGTTCTTCCTCCGGGAGGAAAACTGCAAGTTGACGGCAGAACAAAAACGCACCCTTGCCACGGTCAATGCCCTGCTGGGCAATGTGTTTCTTACCTCGGATATGCCGTCCCACTACACGGATGCGCAGCGGGCAGAATACCGCCGTCTGCGCGATATATTTGAACATGCAGAACAGGTGAAGGTGAAAACGGAAGATGGGGCGGTTTGTATTCACTATCTTCTGTACGGCAGACCGCAAAAATTACTTTGCAGCCCTTTTTAGAAAGCAGCCGAATATGTGCTTGTACTGTGGAGAGATTTAAGCGGTATCTGGAAACTGATTTGCTTTCCCATCTGAACGGCAATTCTGTTCTCATAATGGATAATATGAAATCGCACCATGCAAAGGCAGTGAAAGAGCTACTGGACAGTTCCGGTGTTCGATACATTTATCTTCCTTTGAAATACCAAACGAACATTGCCGGCATATCCAAGATACGTTTTACCCGCCCTGCAATTTCCCTTATAATAGCACCGCAGTCTTGAAACGGCTGCAACATTCCCATATCACAAAGGAGGCTTTCCGGTATGGGACAACGGCAAAGTGAGATCATCAAAAATCACATGGAAGTCTACTGGCACGACTATGCGTCGGCCAGCAAGGGCGTTCCCATTACCGAGGCGGGGCTTGTGGAAAAAGCCTCCGTCATTGGACGCACCGGGCTGATGCTGCTGGAATGCGGCACCGGCGCATGGCGTGTCCGAAGCTCCATGAACACCCTTTCGCGGGAGCTGGGAGTCACAACAACAGCGGACATCGGCCTGTTGTCCATTGAGTTCACCTGCTTTGATGGTGACCAGTGTTATACCCAGTCACTCTGTCTGACAAACACGGGCGTGAATACCTCCCGGCTGAACCGGCTGGAGCATTTCGTCAACGACTTCGACCGGGAAGGAAAATTTATGACCGGCGAAGAGCTGCACAGCCACCTCGATGAGATCGAGCGCATCCACGGCTTGTATTCGCCCATCGCACTGGGCTTTGCAGCTGCACTGGCCTGCGGCTGCTTCACCTTTCTGCTTGGCGGCGGCATTGTGGAAATGCTGTGTGCCTTCTGCGGTGCAGGCATCGGCAACTTTGTACGGTGCAAGCTGACAAAACACCATTTCACCCTGTTTCTGGGCATTACGGCGTCGGTCTGTTCAGCAAGCCTCGTGTATGCCATCCTGCTGAAGCTGGCAGAGGTGCTGTTTGCCGTATCGGCGCAGCACGAGGCGGGGTATATCTGCTCCATGCTCTTCATCATTCCGGGCTTCCCGTTCATTACCAGCGGCATCGACCTTGCCAAGCTGGATATGCGCTCCGGGCTGGAACGTCTGGCCTACGCCGTCCTCATCATTCTGGTGGCAACCATGACGGCTTGGATCATGGCACTGCTGCTGCATTTGCAGCCAGTGCAGTTCCCTGCCCTGAGCCTGACACTCCCGGAAGAGATCGTGTTCCGGCTGCTGGCAAGTTTTGGCGGTGTGTTCGGCTTTTCGCTCATGTTCAACAGTCCCCGGAACCTGGCAGTCTGCGCCGCCCTTATCGGTGCGGTAACGAACACGTTCCGGCTGGAGCTGGTGAGCCTTGTGGGCTTTCCGCCCGCTATTGCAGCGTTTCTGGGCGCACTGCTGTCCGGATTGCTGGCCTCCTGCCTGAAGAGCGCCGTCGGTTATCCCCGCATCTCCGTCACCGTGCCGTCCATCGTTATCATGGTACCGGGACTGTATTTCTACCGTGCCATCTATAATCTGGGCATCCTGTCTCTGATGGACTCCGCCACATGGTTTGCAGATGCCATTCTCATCATCGTGGCACTGCCGTTAGGGCTGATCTTCGCCCGTATTGTCACTGACAAGACTTTCCGTTATTGCACCTGATGTGCAGCATTTCCATTCTCCCTTATACGGCAAAACGCAGCGAATCCTTTAACGGTTCGCTGCGTTTTGTTTTGCTGTAATGCACTTATAAAGGGAGTTCGTTTACAGGGCGTTTACTCGCCGTAAACGATCTTGGTAGCAGTTTCCACATGGCGTTCCAGCCGGTCGGCAAAGTGTTCCAGCGGCAGAAAAACGCCAAGTTCATCGTAGCGGGTTCCGCCGTCCTTGAGCGTATCCTGTCCATAGTAGACCACGGAACGGGGCAGTGCGTGCTGCAGCTTCATCTGGATATCCCAGACGGTGGAGTAGGCCTCCGCTTCCGTTACCTTTTGCTTCACGGTGTCCGGCAGTTCGTAGATCAGCAGCAGCCCCAAATGCTGGTTGTAGTGGTACTCCACCACATCCATCGAGCCTTCGTCGTAGCTGTGATACTTGCAGTAGCCGCTGGCAAGGTACATTTTTACCTTTTCCTGCTTCTGGAACACCCGGATGAACCGGTCGTATACTTTGCTGCTCACGGCAAATTTGTTGTTCGGCAAAAGAACGCCGGCATCATCCGTCAGGATCACCGGGTTCGGCTGACCATCGGCGTTGAACTTGAACGGGATCAGGGCAGCGTTCCGTAGCAGGTCAAACATACTGTGCTGGCAGATCGCCATCAGAAAGGCAGACAGATCCTTGTTCTCGTAGGCATTGAACAGCGCCGCGGCAAACTGCTGCGCACTCACGGCCGGCGCATCCAGTACGTCTGCCATGTCCAGCGAGTCGTTGAAGGTATCCATCAGGCGGTGGCAGGCTTCTGGATTTTTCAGGATCTCCCCGAACAGTGCCTCTGCCTTTTCTTCTCTTGGAAATATCGTTGCCATCAAAAAGACCCTCTTTCTGTTTATTTCCAGCTACCTATTATAGATTCATAATGCCCCGCTGTGAAATACTGCTTTCATATTGCTGCTATATGCAGAACACTTTTTACACATTTTCCAAGTGCCTGTATAATGGACACTGCAATCATAAAATTGCACGAGGGAAATGCAAACTCCGGTCTGACAAGGTCAAATTCCTGCTTTGAGAGCCATTCTCCTACCACCTTGTTGGGTGCCTGACTGTCCATGTTGACCCATGCGTACCGCCACAAGGTCGTATTTTGTCTTGCGTTTCGGGTTGTCTGACATTTCCAGACGCACCGCCGCACCGGGCAGCAGCAGTTCTCTGCACCGCCCGGTGTGTTTTTGACATGGACGGTTTCCACCACACCGTTCACGTTTACATGGGCGATAAAACGGTTGGGGCGGTCAAGAAAAATGCCGTCCGCGATCTCTCTGTATTTCAATGTTTACTCCATTTTTGTCTGATACGCCTGCTTCGTCCGGGCATCAAAGCAGCAGAAGATGACCTTCATATCGTAGTCGGCGTGGCTTTGCAGCCAATCAGCCACTGTATCCACCGCAATTTGGGTGGCGGCATCCAGCGGATAGCCATACACGCCCGTAGAAATTGCCGGGAAGGCGATGCTGTGGATGTCGTAGGTCTTTGCCAGCTCCAGCGAATTGCGGTAGCAGTCAGCCAACCGCACGGCGTTCTCCGGGGTGCCGGAGTAGATGGGACCCACCGTATGGATGATGTACTTTGCCTTCAGCCGGTAGCCCTTTGTGATTTTCGCTTCGCCGGTGCGGCAGCCGTGCAGGGTGCGGCACTCGGCAAGCAGCTCCGGCCCTGCTGCCCGGTGAATGGCTCCATCCACGCCACCGCCTCCCAACAGACTGCGGTTGGCTGCATTCACGATGCAGTCACAGTCCAGCTTGGTAATGTCTCCCTGCACTACTTGAATCTGATTCTTGATTTTTGGGGGAATCTTTGCAGACACCTCACTTTTTGAGCAGTTCCAGTGCCTTATCCATGGGCACACAATCGGCATAGCGGTCCGGCCAGAGGAATTCATTGTAATAGTGGTAGCTCTGCTCTCCTGTCATGTACTCGTTGTCCTGCGTGGAATTTGCATAGGCAGGAACGATCATGTGCAGGCCATGCTCAAAGCCCGCCTCCACCGTTGCATTGATGCAGAAGTCGGTCATGATGCCGCAGACCATCACATCTTTTTCGCCCTTTGCGGTCAGATATTCCAGCAATCCGCTCTCTTTCTTGAAAGCGTTGCATACAGTCTTGACGAACCGTTTTTCGGTCTGCAGTGGTGCAAACTCAGAATAGATATCAAACTCATCATCCCCGATGGAGAAACCGGTGCCGGGCCCATCGTCATGCTGGACATAGACGACCTCGATTCCCTGTTCGCGGGCAGTCCGGATCAGCTCCTTGATGTTGCTGACAAACTTTTCAAACGCATACAGGCGTTCATCCACGATACCTTTCTGTGTATCCACAACCAGTAAAACCATGTGTAAGCCCTCCTGTTTTTCTTTGGTTTCATTCTAGCACAGACCACCGGTTTCTACAAGCGGCTTCAAAAATCCACATAGACAAAACCTGTGTTTCACCTGCGGGGCTTGAGTCAGCTTCCCATGGCAATAAGCACCAGCACGACCACCACCGCAATGGCGATGAGGCAGCCGCAACCGCTGCCATCTCCCCCGCCGCCGCCATTGTTATGGTTTCCGCCGCCAGACGAGCCGCCAAAGTTGCGGTTGAAGGCCGTCATGTACTGGGCATAGCCCGTGTCGCCTTTGCCGAAATAGCCGTAATCGCCGTTTGCCATTGTGTTTTCCTCCATCCGAAGTGTGTTTTGCTTCTTCTGAGGTCATTTTACCGGAAGTGATGTCCCATAAACATCCCTTTCAGCATTTCTTGTCATCTCATTCTTCTCCGATGCCCAGATATGCATCAATGTCCATGATGCCTTCCCCGCTGACCTCCACCAGATCTTCAAAAGGCACCACGGTGTCGCCCACCTGCAAGGTGCGGAACACCGGGTCGATGCGGTCTGCTTTTCCGGTCAGGGTGATGTAATTGCCCACCGCCGGAACCTCCGGGTGGGCGGTATCCTCTTTGAAGTACTGCACTGTGATGGTCATGCCTTTCGTGACTTGCATCAGCCGATCGGACAGGGCGGACATTTCTTCCTCGGTCAGAATGCGCTTGGGTACACGCTCGGTGCGCTGCTTTTCTGCGGCAAGCTGCTCATCATAACCTCGCAGTGCTGCAAAGGGAGAGAAGATCTTCGCCCGGTTCTGCAAGGTCATGCGGGGATGCTTGCGAAGGGATTCTTCAGTCTGGGGGCGTTCCATCTCTATGATATCCCCATACTTTTGGGCAGTCTCTTGTCCGATCTTGCTATTTTTGTAGTTTTCCATCCGAACCTCCTGCGCTGTGCCCGCCGATCTGCGCATTGCGCTGGCGCATGGTGGCACCTTCCTCGTAGCTGCTGGCTTTCAGCACGGCGTTTTTGCCGTACTTGTTCTTGATGCCCAGCATGGCTTGCTGGAGTTTTTTCTCCTTTTCCAGCTTCTTGGTGTCGGTGAAAAAGTCCACCTGATAGATGCCCTCGTCCGGCGTGACCTTGTTGGCGTTGATGGTAATGCGCCGCACCGTCAGCGCCGGGTCGGTGATGCGCTCAAACAGCTTTGCGCTTTCGTTGATGAGGGTGCTGCCCAGATTGGTAGGGGCATCAAACCGGACGGTGCCGTGTGCCGCCTTGGGGATGATTCTGCCGTAGCGGTCGGTCTGGGTCAGACCACGATAGCCGCCCTTGTCCACGTTCTCCCGGTCGTAGCCTATCTCCAAGGTGATGGATTCCGTCACCAGTTTCTTTTCCGTGAGCCGGAACATCAGAATCTCCGCCATCTCCCGGACAATGAGTTTTGCTTTATCATACGGGTAAGGAGTGGATAGTACCTGCCCCTCGCTGATGCTGTTGGTGCTGGGCTTGTAGCTTTTGATCTGCTCCATGCCGCAGGGTTCGTAGCCCCATGCGTGGTCGATGAGGATTTCTGCATCCACGCCGAAAATCTCATACAGACGATCCTCTCCATGGATGGAGAACCGTGCCAAGTCCCCCATGGTGTAGATGCCATGAGCTTC
>OHSW01000374.1_pt1 | contig 14025 bp, 16 predicted proteins | sample 1578821 | NCBI WGS metagenome assembly OHSW01 (sample SAMEA3879555, study PRJEB24766) | human gut metagenome | biome: human-associated habitat; feature: feces | place: USA | collected 1985/1987
TAGAAGCGAGCCACATCAAGAGAAAAATTGACGGAAATTCTTATTTGATAAATCGAAATTTGACGAGGAGCGTGATTGTATGGGGAAAGCGATTTTAGCAATGATCGTAACCGTAATTGTTGGGTATATAAGTGGTGCCATCTTTGCAAATTGGGTCAATGCACCAGAGTGGGGCGTTATTCTTGCTGTTGCTGTGATGGGAGCATTTATCATTTACTTCAATGATAAGAAACAGTAAACAAATTCGCGTTTATCAAGGTGAACATTTAAGTATTAAAAACGGGAGTGAAACAAATGATGACCATTGCACAGATCATGGAAAAGATGATCGCCTTTTCCGAAGGGAATATCCATGACATCACGCACCTGAGCTGCGTGTGGACCTATGCCAAAACCATTGGTGAGCTGGAGGGGCTGGACGCAGACACGCAGTTTATTCTGGAGGTGGCGGCCATCACCCACGATATCGCCTGCCCGCTCTGCCGCAAAAAGTACGGCAACACCAATGGTAAATATCAGGAGCAGGAGGGTGCCCCGTTGGTGCGGGAGTTCTTGGCGGATACCGGCATGACAGCAGAACAGATCGACCGGGTGGCCTATCTGGTAGGGCACCACCATAGTCCGGCGCAGATCAACGGCATTGACTATCAAATTCTGATTGAGGCAGATTATATCGTCAATGCGTCCGAAAGCGGGTACGACCAGCAGGCAATCCGAACCTTTATGGAACATACGATGAAGACGGCAGCAGGTATCCGGCTGACGAAAACAGTGTTTGGAGTGTAAAAATGATTCAGAAGCATTGCTTTGAATGCGGTACGGCATTGATTGAAAAAGAACTGGAAGAAGAGGGCATTGTGCCTTATTGCCCGAAATGCCAGCAATACCGGTTCCCGATGTACAATGTGGCAGTCAGCATGATTGTTGTGGATGAGGAAACCGGGAAAATTCTGCTCATCCAGCAGTACGGCAAGCCCTCTTATATTCTGGTGGCTGGATATGTGAACCGCGGTGAGGCAGAAGAACACGCCGTGGTGCGGGAAGTCCGGGAAGAAACCGGGTTGGAAGTAGAGCACCTCCGGTTCAACCGTACCAAGTTTTTTGAGCCGTCCAACACGCTGATGTGCAACTTTACGGCTTTCGTCAGAACCGCAAAGACACTGCATATCAACCACGAAGTGGACCGCTGCAAGTGGTTCACCCCACAGGAAGCCAGAGAAAACATCCGTCCCAACAGCCTTGCAGCGGAATTTTTGAATGCGTATCTGGACGAAGTGGGGAATAAGCCGATGGAGATGTGATTCGTGACGGAACCACGGGAATTTTGACGGGGAGTATGAAAAAAAAAGTTGGTTCGGCCTGTTTCGGTTGACTTTTTTATAAAGAATCGGTATATTGATACTATATAGTATCAATAAGTATCAACTTCGAGGTGGACAGAATGGATGGGGCACAGTTTGCCAAAATGCTTTCAGATAAGCATTTGTTTGAACTCAATCGGATGGAATACAAGTACTCGACTGTCAGCGTCAAAGAATTTGCCGAATTGCTGCGGCAAAACTTTGCGCAGCCTCTGCCGTTGACTGATTTTTCTGGAAATAAGCTGTTTTACCTGCCGAACCTCGCGCAAATTTCAACAAATGGTATGAAGCAGTTGCTCTCTGTCCCTGTCAGTGGACAAAACTTCGGTTTGTCGGCGATGACCGAGGAAATTTATGCGACTTTTCAAATTGAAAGTATCCGCTCGACCCGCAGCAGTATCCGTTATATCCTCGATGGTTATGCCCCTCGTGATGAACAAGAAGCCCGCATCTATGGTATGAAGCGCGGACTGGAGTTTATCGCGAATCGTCAGAATACGATCACCGAGGAGAATCTGCATTACCTATATCAGATCAGCACAGGGGATTATCTCCCGGATGAAGATCGATTACTGCCAAACCACTTTTATCGGCATGGCGAGGTTTTTATTGTGGGCGGTGAAGAACCCAGACCGGGACTTCCGGCAGAGCGGCTTCCCGGTGCCATGAAATGTCTTGTCGATTTTGCGAATGCCAATGACGGCATCAATGAGCTGCATAAGGCTGCCATTCTGCACTTTGCTTTTGCATACTACCACCCCTATTTTGACGGGAATGGACGCACTGCACGGCTATTCCACCTCTGGTATCTTGTTCAGCAGGGCTATCCTGCGGCACTGTTCACGCCGTTTTCCCGATACATCGCTGAAAACAAGGACGCATATTACAAAGCCTACGAACGCGTGGAGAGAAATGCTCTGATTTCCGGCTATACGGATGTGACTCCCTTTCTGTTCTACTTCTGCAATGAGGTCTATAACCGCCTGCAGGTGGATGCAGTCCCGCCGAAAACTGATCTTGAGGTATATCAAACTGCTCTTGCGGAAGGAAAAATCACAGAAAAAGAACGGCTGCTCTGGGAGTATGTTCTGTCTGCTTATGGTGCAGAGGAGTTTACCACAAAGCAGCTGGAAAAGGATTTCCGAAACGCTGCGTATGCAACCATTCGGACGTTTGTGATGAAATTCCATGAGATGGGGCTGCTTACTGCAAGAAAAGCAGGAAACAGGGTGTTCTATCGTGTCGGTGGAGCATCTGATATCCTATCATTGTAATGAGGCGAAAAATTCAAGGGGGAATTTGCCATGCTCCAACCCGGACTGTATGAACAGGTCATCAATAACGCACTGAGCAGCGAGCTTTCGGAGATTCCGGAGGCCCGCAAGTCCACTGCACCCATCGATACAGCAGAGGCCTCCAAAGTTCTGGCACAGTACCTGACCGACGTGGTGCAGAAGGGCCTTGAGAATGTACAGGACAACGGTGGAGGACTCGAAGCGCAGATTCAGCTGGCAAATCAGATCGTAAACACGATCCAGAACACCACACAGGAAGCTGACTTTGCTTCGCTGGGCGTTGACCAGCGGGCAGAGCAGCTTCTTGCGCTTTTACGAGACAACGATCCGCGCCTTGCCACAGGAAAAAGCGCAAAAGAGCTGGAACGACCGGAGACCTCTATTGCGCAAAGCTCATTGTTCACCGGTGCCATTCATGAGCCTCAGATGTACACCGAGTTGAAAAAGGAAATCGTGTCTGCTGACCGCATTGACATGCTGGTGTCCTTCATCAAATGGAGTGGTCTGCGGCTTATTATGGACGAGCTGCGCCAGTTCACGCAGAGTGGAGGCGAGCTGCGCATCATCACAACTTCCTATATGGGGGCTACAGATGTGAAGGCCATCGAAGAACTGCGTCAGCTGCCCAACACCAAAATCAAGGTCAGTTATGACACGAAGCGTACCCGGCTCCATGCAAAAACTTATGTGTTTTACCGGGATACCGGCTTCACGACGGCGTATGTTGGTTCCTCTAACCTGTCCAATGCCGCAATTTCCAGCGGTCTGGAATGGAATGTGAAAGTCACAAAGAAGGACTTGCCGGAGACGATTGACAAAATTGCAGCCACCTTTGAAAGCTATTGGAACTCCAACGAGTTTGAATATTACGATGAAGGGCAGAAGGAACGCCTGACCCGTGCGCTGAAGGCAGAAAAGTACAGCGAAACCGACAACAGTGGCATCTACACGTTGGACATTCTGCCATATTCTTACCAGCAGGAGATTCTGGATAAGCTGGGTGCAGAACGCACGGTGCGAGGGTACAACCGAAACCTTGTAGTGGCTGCTACCGGAACCGGAAAGACTGTGATTTCCGCACTGGATTACAAGCGTTTCTGCAAACAGCATCCGGGTTACCCCTGCCGGCTGTTGTTCGTGGCGCATCGGGAGGAGATTCTGAAGCAGAGCCTGTATACTTTCCGGGCAGTGCTGAAAGACGCCAATTTTGGCGAGCTGTTTGTGGGCAGCCACAAGGCTGACAGCATCGACCATCTGTTCATTTCCATCCAGACTTTCAATTCGCAGGATTTCACCACGAAAACAGATGCGGATTTTTACGATTATATCGTTGTGGACGAGTTCCATCATGCCGCTGCACCGACCTACCAGAAGCTACTGGAATACTATCAGCCAAAAATTCTGTTGGGCCTGACCGCCACCCCGGAACGCATGGACGGAAAGAACATTCTGGACTATTTCAGTGGGCGCATTGCTGCCGAAATTCGTCTGCCGGAAGCCATTGACCGGAAACTGCTTTGTCCCTTTCAATATTTCGGTGTGACCGACACAGCAGATTTGAGCAGCCTGAAATGGCGAACGGGCGGATACGACAAAAACGAACTGTCCAATCTGTACACCCTCAGCGGTTTGGTGGCAGAGCGGCGTGCCGACCTTGTAGTGAACTCTATCCTAAAATATGTGACGGACATCAACGAGATAAAAGGTCTGGGCTTTTGCGTTTCCATTGAACATGCCCAGTTCATGGCTGATTATTTCAATGCACGTGGCATTTCGTCCATGGCATTGACAGGGGACTCTCCGGATGAGGAACGCAACGCGGCCAAACAAAGGCTTGTTTCTGGGGAGCTTCGTTTCATTTTTGTTGTGGATATTTACAATGAAGGCGTGGACATTCCGGAAGTGAACACGGTGCTGTTCCTGCGTCCCACGGAATCGCTGACCGTGTTTTTGCAGCAGCTGGGCCGCGGCCTGCGTCTGGCCGAAAACAAAGAATGCCTGACCGTGCTGGATTTTATCGGTCAGGCAAACAAAAAGTATAATTTTGAGGAGAAGTTTGCAGCACTGCTTTCCAATACTACCCGCAGTGTAAGCCGGGAAATCAAGGAAGGTTTTCTCTCTGCGCCAAAAGGCTGCTACATTCAGCTGGAAAAAATCGCAGCAAAGTATGTGCTGGATAATATCAGTGCATCTTATGACCACACTTCCGGTCTTGTGGCACGGGCAGCCTCCTTCACAGAAGATACCGGCCTGCCGTTGACACTGGGGAATTTTCTCGATTACTACCATCTCGACCCACGGGCGATTTACAGTAAGAAAATCTGCTTTGCCCGTCTGTGTGTCCGTGCAGGGACAGCTTCCGACTTTACGGAACTACTGGAAGAAACCATGACCAAAGCACTTGCACGCTTTGCGGTCGTGGATTCCCGCAGGTGGATTCAGTTTCTGTTGAACCTTTTGCCCAAGTTGGATGACACTGACTTTGCAGTATTATCACCGGTAGAACAGCGAATGCTGCAGATGTTTTATGTGACCGTATGGGGCAAAGCTGCGGAACGTTGGGACGATGAGGGAGTTCTCGATAACCTATATGCTCTCTCGGACAGCCCGGTTTTGCTGCACGAATTGCAGGCACTCTTGCAATATCAGTATAATCGAATCGACTTTATCGATGAGCCGGTAGATGTTGGTTTTGACTGCCCGCTGGATCTGCACTGTACTTATACTCGTGACCAGCTGCTGGTGGCGCTGGACTTTCTGAAACCTGCAACCGTCCGCGAGGGCGTGAAGTGGCTGCCGGAAAAGCAGCTGGACGTGTTCTTTGTGACCTTAAATAAAGCAGACAAGGATTATTCGCCAACCACCATGTACAAAGATTACTCCATCAACGAGAGCCTGTTTCACTGGCAGAGCCAGAGCACGACCGCAGAAAATTCGGCTACCGGGCAGCGATACATTCACCACAGGGAGAAGGGAAGCCGTGTACTGCTGTTTGTCCGTGAGTTTAAGTCGGACGCCCGTTTTGGCGGTGCTGCTGCCTATACCTACTTGGGTACGGTGAACTATGTAACGCATGAAGGCTCCCGCCCGATGAATATTACCTGGAAGCTGGATCGACCAATTCCGGCAAAGTTCATCAAAAAGACCAACAAATTGGTGGTCGGTTAAAAGGAGAACGTTATGAAAACTATTCGTGTTGTGGCCGCTGTGATCTGCGACTCCATGCAGGCAAAACGCAAAATCTATGCTACCGCCCGCGGTTATGGCGACTACAAAGGCCAGTGGGAGTTTCCGGGCGGCAAAATAGAGCCGGGAGAAACCCCGCAGCAGGCTCTGAAGCGGGAAATCGAAGAAGAACTGGACACGGAAATCGCCGTGGGTGACCGGATTGGTACGGTCGAGTATGATTATCCGGCGTTTCATCTTTCCATGGACTGCTTCTGGTGTGAAGTGGTTTCCGGCGATCTTGTTCTGAAAGAAGCGGAAGCTGCACGATGGCTGACGAAGGAGGAGTTTGATTCCGTTCCGTGGCTCCCGGCGGATCAGACCATTTTGGATGATATCAGAAGCTCAATGCAGCCAGTGAAACCACTCCATACCAGCGAATATGACAACGAACCTCTGCAGAGATGCTGAGTGTTTACGGCATGAAGGATGAACTGCGCCGTCCCATGACGCTGCTGGTGAAGGCCGCTATTCCGAAAAAATTGTAAAAACAGAGGCCTCTGAATCTTTTCCTAATAAGAAAGAGATTCGGAGGCCTTTATTGGTTGATTTAGCTAACAGTCGTGTCGAAAGACATCCCGTCTGAGGGCAAAGCGAAGGTTTTGCTTTTCAGGCGGAATTTTTTTGCTTTTTGGGACTGTTGTATACAATATATGGACTAAGAGGGTGGGTGACTTGGACTACGAGTCCATAAACTTTTGCTCGAAAGTACGATACACTATTGTCACGGCAGCGGCCCAGCTCCGAAAGGGAGCGGGAGCCGCAGCCGGGCGGACCTTGAACATTGAATATGCAGCTTCAGGTACTTCCAGATAATGATACTTCCGTAATTCGCGGCCCGGTCATAAAGAAGACGGGGTGGCCGAGAGGCCAATGGAGTGGTGCAAATCCAACGCCTGAATGTTTCCCTTTCTCAGGGGTGCCGGGGGCAAATTAAGAGAAACCATACAAAACCTTTTCCAAACGCCGTTCGAGGGTAACCACGGACGGCGTTTTTATATATCAGCGAAAAGGAGTACGCAAATGAACCGTAAGACCACAAAAAAGGTGGATGAATCCACCCTGACAACTTTGTGCGCCGTCTGCCGAGGGACATTTTTGGACGCAAAGGGCGTCCGTCTCCGCAGAGCCGACCCCAGGCAGCTCGTCAAGGATGTCTGCACGTATTGCCAGACACGATATGGGTTTGACTACTACGTTCAGCCCATTGTCCGTAAATCGAAAATGACCGGAAAGGAGAACCGACGTGAAACTGAGCCAGCTTAAAATTGACCCGGAGTTCCAAAGCAAAATTCCGCCGCTGCAGTTTGAGGAAGAACAGCAGCTTGAGCAGAACATCATTGCCGAGGGTCGTCTTCTGAATCCCATCATCACATGGAATGGCTACATTCTGGATGGGCACACCCGCTACCGCATCCTGAAAAAGCACGGCTTTATCAAGTTTGAAGTGGAAGAAATCCAGCTTGCGAACAAGTACGAAGCGCTTGCATGGATCTGCAAAAATCAGCTTGGCCGCAGAAATCTCAGCCCGGAACGAAAGAAGTTTCTTCTGGGCAAAGAGTACGAATCGACCAAGCTGGCGGTGGGCGCACCTCTCGGCAGCAAACATGGAATACGAAAATGTGGTCAAAATGACCACATTTTCACAGAATCCAGAACCTGTCAACGCATTGCTTCCGAGCACGGCGTTGGAGAAAAGACGGTGCGACGTGCCGAAAAATACTCGCAGGGCATAGATGCCGCTGAGGAAGCGGTGCCCGGAGCACAGGAGGAGATCCTGACCGGGCGCATCAAGGCAACGGATGCACAGATTGCTGCTTTGCCTGTGATCCCCAAGGAAGAGCGTCCGGCCATTTTGGACGAGCTTCGGAAAGAAAAAGGCAAACGGAACGAGAATCTGCTTTCCAGACTGAAGCCGGAGCGTCCGCCGCCAAAGTCTGCGCCGCCGAAACCGCCGGAACCTCCGCAGAACGAGGAACCCGCAGCACCGGAGCCGGTGACACCCTCCCCACCGGAGGAGGAAATCGAACCTGCCAGCAACGGACCACCAAGTTTTCTTCAGAAGATACAGGGGCACAAGCGCCACCTCTCGGAGGAGGACATGGCACGGTTGAAGGTATCGGTGGACAGCCGGTACCGAGACCGCATTGCAAAAAGTGGTTCCATCATGCTGTGCGAGTTGCAAGGCGCAGCAGAGGATTTTATGTTCCGATGGGGCATTATTTTCCAGAACTATCCGGATGTTTTAACCAATGAAACCAGCAGGGAAGAAGTTTCTGCATTGATCGACCGAATGACGACCTACCTGAACACTGTAAAGGAGATGTAAATATGTTGAATTCCAACCTGAACCTCAGCACCCTGCCCGAAAGCACCTTTACCTACCAGTTCGTGAACAGCGCATTGCTCTTCCCCTGCATGGAATACCAGCGCCTTCTGCGCACGGAGAAGGTGGCATCCATTGCGGAAAACTTCTCGGAGTACATTGCGAACGAGCCGAAGGTCAGCTACCGGGATGGGCGCTTCTATGTTTTTGATGGGCAGAACACGGTGGAGGCACGTCGGGCCTGCAACGGCGGTAAGGACCTGCCCATCCGCTGCAAGGTCTTCTATGGCCTTACCAAAGAAGACGAAGCAACGCTGTTTGCGATTCAGACCGGCAATGCTACCTGCCTGACGGCGGGCGAACGCCTTCGTGCAAATCTGGTGGCCGAAAACCCGGATGCACTTTACTTTGTGGGGATCACGTCGAATGCCGGTGTGGAATTTGCCTATGACGGCATCCGGGCACCCTGGAAAATCTACTGCATCGGAACGGCATACGAGCTGTACAAGCAGTATGGCTGTGAGCGCTACGTCGAGATGCTTCACATCATCAACGAGGCGTGGCGGGGCAATGTGGATGCCTACCTTGCCGGTGTAATCCGTGGTGTGGCCCGCTTCATCTCCGTATACGAGGGCGAGTACAGCCGGGAGCGCCTGGTGCAGCAGCTGGCAAGGATACATCCGAAAACCATCACGCAGCTGGCTCAGAAAGACACCGGAAGTTCTGCAAACCGCCACATGCGGCAGATTCTTCGTATCTATAACGGTGCCAGCCGTGAGATGAGTCTGCCGCTGAAAAACTGACAGTTTCGTTTTACCTCCTGAACAACAGCCGTCGTGGTATCCGTCTGCGGCGGCTGTTTCTTACATAAAAAGGAGGTTGATTTTTATGTTACCGAACAATTGGAGATATCTCAGAGGGGACATCTACTATGCAGACATGGAGCCGCATATCGGCTCGGAACAGGGAGGGAAACGCCCTGTGGTAGTTCTGCAGAACAACATTGGAAACCGTCATTCGCCTACATTGATCGTTGCAACTGTTACTACCCGGACGGAAAAGAAGAAAAACCAGCCCACCCATGTGCTGGTGGATTCCAACCCGGCCTTTGAAGAACCGTCCATGATTCTTCTGGAGCAGATCTTCACGATCGATAAATCCCGCATCGAACGCTTTATAGGCTATGCCAGCAAGGCTGAAATGCTCCGCATTGATATGGCTTTGCTGGTCAGTCTGGCTCTGAACGTTCTGAGCGGAAACCGCAGCGAATAGCGGACAACCAGTAACCCGTAAAAATGAGGTGATAGCGATGTAATCGGAGGTGAGTGAGCCATGCGAAAGAGTGCCCCCATTGAAGTGGTGGTACATTACCCCAAAACGAAAGAGGGATGGGACGAACTCGGAAAACGGGTCGCAACCGCCCACGCCAACTATGTGATCGAAAAAATCGACCGTCTGAACTGCCCCACATGGCAGAAGCTCGAATTGCTGCAGGCGGTGATCGATACTACCAAAGGAACCTACAAACCCAAAGAACACCAAAAGCCCGGCTGGCAGCCGAGCCGATAAACAAAGCCCCACGCTCAACATATGCTTTTCTGCTCTGACCAGAGACGGTCAGATTCAGAGGCAGTGTTGAGCGTGGGGCTTTTTGTGTTACATAAGTTTTTGGAATTTTGCTGACAAAATAAAATCATTGATTGTTGGCGGCCAATATGGTATTCTTTTTGCAAGGGAAGGTGAAGTGCATGAATCGTCGCAGCGTGAAAATTATGAGAAGAAAAGCCGGGGGAACAGCAGGAAAGAATGCAGAAAAGTATTCGGTCAATCTCCCGGCAGTGTGGCTTCATGCGATGGGACTTTCAAAAGAGGACCGGGTAGAACTTTCTTTTGACGGTGAAAAAATCACCGTCCGACCGCTTGCATCAACAGACTCGGAACTGTTCCGCAGAAATGCAGAACAGAAAGGACATCAGCTGAAAGAATATCGGTATTATGACGGAGATACGTTGTGTACCGTGATTTTGGCAGATTTTACAGCGGAGCAGATCTGCATCGAAAACAAAGTTGACGAAATACTGGATACTGCGTTTGGTGTGAACGAAACGCCCTCATGGGAAGACTTCCTGGCCTTTCTGGCAGACCGATGCATTCCGAAAACACGAAAGGGCTTGGATTACTATCTGGATGCTGTTGGCGTTCCGGAATATGACCCGGTTCTGCTTGTTGAAAAGACGCAGGGAAGAATGGCGGAGGATCACAAATGGCTGGAAATTATTTGACGCTGCATATTACCCAAAACAGTTCCACTTTTTGCTGAAAGAGCGTATCGAAACCGTCCTGATGGAGCAGCAGAAAAAGCTTTTTGAAAAATAAAAGCTCTTGCGTCCCGTGAAAAAAGAAGGTAATATAAATACAGAGCAAGACACAGAACGCAGGGAGGGATGAAAACCATGTTTTACGAGATCATGCACCGGGAAAGCTGTGTGGCACAACTCAGCACGACAGGGGAATGCAGGGTCTGCCTTGAGGATTTCATGCCCTATGATCTGGTTCTGGTGGAATCGGATGATTTTGACGAGCGCATCAATAATGTGACGAACTTTTACTATTGGTGCGCATCCCGGATGTTGACGTTGGATCGCACTTACGCCAAGGAAATCCTGAACAGTATCGGTGCATCTCAGAGTGTTACGGACAGGGAACGAGCACAGATTGCATTATCCTACCATTGTCTGTCTTTGCTGGATGTGTTCTGGGTGAAAGAAGAAAACGAGAAGATTCGATTCGAGGATATCAACCTTTTTGCACACTCCTTAAGCAATGCGCTTGTGGATATTGCGCTGCGGGGGCACCAAATGACGGTGACAAACGCCCATCTTCTGGCAAATGACCTGTCTACGGGCGGCTTGTACCCCAAGGCGTGGGTGCGAAAAGAGGATGGCTTCTATCTTTACAAGGATGGCGGCAGGGAAGCGGTGGAACGTGAAGTGCTGGCAAGCAAAATCTGCCGGTGCTTTGACTGCCATCAGGTACTGTATGAGCAGGGGATGTTTGAAAATGAGCCGGTTTCTATCAGCAAAATCATGACATCTCAGCGATACAGTCTTGTGACCTATGCAGCCTATGACGTCTACTGTACGAACCATGATTGGAACACGCTGGATAAGATCTTAGAGTTGGATGCTCCCGGCTACTATATGATGAACATTCTGGATTATCTGGTGGGCAATACCGACCGTCATTGGGAAAATTGGGGTCTGCTGGTAGACAACGAAACCAATCAGCCCATCCGTCTGCATGACCTGATGGACTTCAACCGGGCGTTTCAGCAGTACGACACGCCAGAAGGCGCAAACTGTCTGACCGTGGGAAAACGCCATCTGAGCCAAAAAGATGCTGCAGTGGAAGCGGTGCGGAACATCGGACTGAACCAAGTCCGTCAGGTGGAGCACACCGTATTCTCCGAGCATCCGGCATGGAAAGCAACGTTTGAAGAACGACTGCGTGTTTTACGGAACGCCATGTAAGTCAGAGCGAATATCAGAATAATTGAAACAGAATGATTCCATAACGAAAGCCCGTCTGCGCTGCCACATATCGTGGCTTGCAGATGAGCTTTTTCGTTTGGCCGGAGAAAAATTACCATACCTCACATGCGCAGCATAGAAAGAAAATCGGGCCCAAGATTTTCGGCCAGAAGCCGGAAACACTTTTGGCTGATGGTTTTCTGTCCGGTCTCCCAGCAGCGAATACTTGTCCTGCCTACCTTGGCATGGTCGGCAAGCTGCTGACGGCTCCAGCCTTTTGCCTCCCGGTATCTGCGGAGGAAGTCTCCGCCGCCCCGGTGGAGAAACAGGGTGTAGTCGTCCAGAATGTCCTCCACCGGGATGCCGTAAAGGGCGGCGAGCTTGTCCGCAAGTTCCGGCGTAAAGCTGCGGTGAAATATGCCGCTTTCTAGATCCTGATAGAGCCATTCCTCCATGCCCACCATGGCAGCAACCTCTTTTTGCAGCAGGTCAAGACCATAGCGGTACCAACGCAGACGGTCCCATGGGTTCGGGATGTCGGCGTAAGAGTGGTACATACGGTAGAACGCCTGCGCCTCTACGGTGGTGCGGGGGCCTGCCAAACTTACCTGTAAGATGTATAGAGGGGTTAGACCACAACCCTCACATGACACCCTCTGAAGCAGAAAAAAGGAACCGCTCTCTCGGCTCCCAAAAATCCATTTTGACGTAGATGCGTCATTGCGTGAAAGAGGAGGATTCTCTTTTCCATCCCAAAGTGCGCTGGGGAGAGGATAGCAAATGAGCTGCGGATGCATTTTCGCAGGGAGCGTAGGAATGGTGTGGTCGTTTCCCTGCAGGAAACACTGGAGGCGGGAAAGGAGGACAGCGCACTGACCCTTTCCGATGTACTGCAGGACGGTTTCTGCATGGAGGATGCCTGTGAGCGGCAGGACGAGGCCCGGCGGCTGCGCAGGCTGATCGAGGGCCTGCCCGCCCGGGAGCGCAAGCTGATTCTGCTGCGGTACGGGCTGGCGGGTCAGCCGCCCCTGACCCAGCTGGAAACGGCACAGCTGCTCCAGATCAGCAGAAGTTATGTCTCAAGACTCGAGACCCACGCACTGGAACAGCTGCGCAAAGGCTGGCTTCAAGAATCACCGGGAGAGTAAAGGGTGCCGCCTGCGAGCGGCGTACATATCCTCTTTTACAATGGGATTTGGTGTGGTATACTGAATTCGTAAAATTGAAAAACGGGAAGGTGCAAAATGAAATGAAGATCCGTAAGGCAGAGGAAAGAGATATTCCCAGACTTCTTGCGCTGTTGGGGCAGGTATTGCAGATCCATGCAGAGATCCGACCGGATATTTTTATTCCCGGCACTACCAAATACACTGTCTGCGAACTGACTGAACTTTTGAAGCAGCAAGATAAACCCATCTACGTTGCCGTGAACGAGGAGGGGGTGTGTATGGGATATGCCTTCTGTCAGATGCAGGAGCAGCCATTTTCCACAAATATGGTGCCCTTTAAGTCACTGTTCATTGATGATTTGTGCGTTGACCAGCAGGCACGGGGACAGCACATCGGAGAAAGCCTGTTTGAATATGTGAAGCAGCAGGCAAAAGAGCAAGGCTGCTATGAGGTGACGCTGAACGTCTGGGCAGGAAATACCTCGGCAGAACACTTCTACGAAAAAATGGGCATGAGGACAAAGGAACGGCAGATGGAATATATCCTGTGAACCGGGTGGCTTATCTGATGGGGCACCACCACAGCCCGGAGCAGATCGACGGCATCGACTACCAGATTTTGATCGAAACGGATTATATCGTCAATGCATCCGAAAGCGGGTACAGCCAGCAGACAATCCGATCTTTTATGGAACATACCATGAAAACAGCGGCAGGTATTCGACTGACGAAAACAGTGTTTGGAGTATAACAGAGAAGTTTGCCGCAAAACGCGAAAAAATAGATTCCATAAGCGAGTGATCTGAAAAGGACACCACCAAGAAAACCCAGACCCGATAAACAAATATCGCCGAGGAGCTTTCCCAGTTGGGAGGCATCCTCGGCGGATTTTTTAGTTTATATAGCAGCTATGCGGAGCAATGCGCCTGTTACCCGTATATTTTCCCCACGATCTTTCCGCGTGCTGCGGCGGGAATGTTGATCTAATTCGAGTATACCGCATCGCAAGGCGACTGTCTATACTGATAGCCGGATCGTGGAAAAGTACAGGGATCAACTTGCGTAAATTTTTACGCAGATTGGCCTCTCTTTTTTACACAGCCAATGCCAATTAGCGCT
>OHSW01000376.1_pt1 | contig 13945 bp, 7 predicted proteins | sample 1578821 | NCBI WGS metagenome assembly OHSW01 (sample SAMEA3879555, study PRJEB24766) | human gut metagenome | biome: human-associated habitat; feature: feces | place: USA | collected 1985/1987
AGTCCGACGCCGCGGCAGCATGGACCGAGAAGAAACTGACGGCCCCCGACTGGGCGGCTATCGACGATGCGGCTATCAGCAGCTACATCAACGACGATACCTCCTCACCTGAGGGTTATACGGACCCGTGGAAGCCGGAATACAACTCCGATCCGACCACCAGTATCACGGTGAAGTGGGACGAAGGCGCTTCGAATGAAGAAAAGCTCGAACGCATCATCACCCAGAAATGGATCGCCAACTTCCCGCTCTCGACCGAAGCGTGGGCCGATTACCGCCGCACGGGCTACCCCAAACTCTTCCGTCCGAAGCAAAATCTGGCCCCCTCGATCATCGACACGCAGCTCGGCCCGCGCCGCCTGCTGTACAACGAAACGGAACTGAGCTCCAACACCGTCGAGGTGAACAATGCCATCCAGCTGCTGAAGGCTGAATCTTCCGAAGTGAAAGGCGACGGCGACACCGGTGGCACCCGTCTGTGGTGGGACCGCAAGGACAAAGGCAATTTCTAACCCCGCCGATCCGTTTCACTCATAAACCGGGACTCCGTCGTATAACGACGGAGTCCTTTTTTCCATCCGACACATCCGAATCGGGCTCCGGCGCATTTCCGACCACTATCATGCGGCATACCATTTTTTCATGCCCCCGAATGGCTCGTACCGGAAACGGACAGATGATTTGCAAATATCAACTATTTTGTATTCATTTGTAATGAAGATAAAAATTAAGGTTAAAAACTTGTTTTAGTTGTAGCGGTAGCGACAGAGTTGTGAAACACCGTCGCTACATTTTTATTACCGGAAAATAGGCTATATATCAATTATTTTTCGTAATTTGCAGAAAACCATTTTAATCTTATTGCCCATTCGTCATCAAAGCCATCTAACACGGTAACAAGAAATAAAAGGGAAGAAGGTACGAGGCTCATAACCTCGTGCCTTCGTTTTGTATTTAGCACTTAAATCGAATATTTTTGCAAGTTCAAAGAAAATTCCTACCTTTGTTTTTGACAAGGGTTATTTGACAAGATGATTACGCAAAGTAGCGAATTTCGCACATTCTCCAAATCGTTACTAAAACCCCTGTAAAATCTTCTTAAAAGTCTGTTTGTCAGATTGATATATTTATCAACTGATTTATTAAAATAAACACATAGCGAAAATGTAAATATGAGCAAGGCATAACGAATTAGCTGATACAATGTTTATTACGCTTTGCCTTTATGGGGCAGAACCAACATGAAGCCAAACTGCACAAAAGTTCAGTTACCACCTCTTACTCCCGTAAAAGGTGCAAATTTCTTGCTAAGATATTCTTTTTCTGTAATTTGCACAATTTTGCATAGCGATCGGTAACTCACTAAGAACTAATTTTGTAACCAAAAAAAGTAGTAAGTTATGCGTAGTATATTCAAGGTCTCATTTTATGTGAAGAAATACAGACCGAGAAGCTGAAAGGGGTGGCAACCACCGCAGCCGCCAACATCGCCGAGAGTATCGGTTCTCTTTTCGGCAGCAACAAGGTAAAGACGTTGGAAAGGGAGAACACCGCTCTGCATCGGGAGGTAGCTGACCACGAGGAAACCATCGAAGTCCTGCAAGCCCGAATACCATGCAGGCAGACCACAGCCGAAAGATACGGGAAATGCGGTAGAAGCACGGCAGGGAGATAGGAGACAAGGAAACGAAACACAAAGAGGAAATATTGTTTCTGAAAAAGGTAATCGCAAAGGCAGTATAGTGTCCCTACCTGCATGAAATGCTGCGCATAAAAAAACTTTACCGCTTTGTCAAGTTCGATGAAAGGCAGACTGCAACGCTCGTCAGTGACAAGCCGTTGGAGTATGCGGGTGAACTTTATTCGGAGAAACACAAACGGAGATTTACGACCGAAAAGGCGGGGATTCAAGAGCTGAAAGACTCGACGGACAAAACGAAGTTAATCCTTGCCATCAACCGAAAGCCCTTTGCTGAGTGGTTTAAGATACAGTTAGACAATTTGCGGCAGAACATACGGCAGCCTATTCCACGACAAAATAGGCTTAAAATATGAATGCTATAGCATTAATTGTTAAATAGTCATTCAAAAACTCACTTCGCATTTGGAATTTTACTACTTTTGTATTATAAATGGAGGTTTTATGGACGTAAAGAAACACATAACAGCATTAGGTTTTATTCCTAAGAATGGAACAAGTGGTATATATCATAAGATATATTCAGACCACAACAACTATGTCATATCCATTGATTTTGATAAGGAACATATTGAATACGGTGATAAAATCATAGCAGAAAGTAAAACCACACAGAATTTTTCGCAGCCCGAAAATTTTGTAGTGCTTGAATGTGTTGACAGACTTCTTACCAAAGGATACAAACCTCAAAACTTAGTTCTTGAAAAGACTTGGCCATCTGGACACGGAACATCAGGAAGATTAGATATTTGCGTTAATCGCGAAGATGGTACACCTTATATGCTTATCGAATGTAAGACATATGGTAAGGAGTACAATAAGGAGTTGGCAAAAATCCGCAAGGATGGAGGACAGTTGTTTACTTATTTCCAATTATCTGGAGGTAAAGCGGATGTAATAATGCTGTATGCATCAGAATTGAAAGGCAATAAGTTTATCCATGTAAATGAGATTATCAAGATTGAAGATGATTATCGTAATGGTGATGTAAAGGATATTTATGAAAAATGGAATAAGCTTACTAAAGATAATGGTATTTTTGATTCTTGGGTACAACCATACAATTTCCAAAGTAAAGCACTGATAAAGGAGCAGTTGAAAGAGATAAAAGCAGAGGATTCAAGTTTTATATTCAACCGCTTCCTTGAAATACTGCGACACAATGTAGTTTCAGATAAGGGTAATGCATTCAATAAGATTTTTACACTCTTCCTATGCAAAGTTTATGACGAGACTACTACAGGCGAGGGTGAAGAATTAAAGTTCCAATGGCTTGAAGGCAGAGACAATCATGTTGATTTCCAGCTTCGTTTAACAGACCTTTATAGCAAAGGTATGAAGAAGTTCTTGAATAGAACTGTTAGCGACTTCAATAATGAGGATTTCGACAAGCGTTGTGCCAACTTGAATGAGGATACTAAGCAGTATCTATTAAGAGAGGTGAACAAACTCCGTCTTGAAAAGAATAACGAGTTTGCAATTAAGGAAGTATATGATAGTGTATCTTTTGAAGAAAATGCAAAAGTTGTAAAAGAAGTTGTAGAGTTGATTCAAGGATATAGAATCCGCTACAATAAACGCCAACAATACCTATCCGATTTCTTTGAGTTGTTACTTACTACTGGACTTAAACAAGAGGCAGGACAGTACTTTACGCCTGTGCCTATTGCTCAATTTATCATAAAGAGTCTTCCATTGGATTCTATCATGGCAGAAACATTATCACGTAAGGATGGCGAGATTTTGCCATATATGATAGATTATGCAGCAGGTAGCGGCCATTTTATCACCGAGTTTATGCATGAAGTACAAAATATCATAAACGGGTGTGATACTTCTAAATATATTGAAGAGACAAAAAAACACCTTATCAATTGGCAGAATTGCCATTTTGACTGGGCGACAGACTATGTATATGGCGTTGAAAAGGATTATCGACTTGTAAAAGTCGGTAAAGTAGGATGCTATTTGCATGGTGATGGTTTAGCGAATGTTATTCTAAGTGATGGTCTTGCAAATTTCAGTAATAACAAAGAGTATAAAGGCAAATTGCGCAAGCAAGGAAACGATGGTCAAAAGGATAATCAACAATTTGATATTCTGTTAAGCAATCCGCCTTATTCTGTGTCATCTTTTCGCCAAACAACTCGTGATTATTATACGGAACAAGATTTTGAATTGTATAATTCATTGACAGATAACAGTTCCGAAATAGAGTGCTTGTTTGTCGAACGCATAAAACAGTTACTCAAAGATGGAGGTATAGCAGGTGTCATTCTGCCAAGTTCAATTTTGAGCAACTCGGGTATTTATACTAAAACTCGTGAGATTATATTACAATACTTTGATATTATAGCTATTGCGGAGTTGGGTAGTAATACATTTATGGCAACCAACACAAATACTGTCGTTTTGTTTCTACGCCGTAGAGATAATTATTTTGCAGCTAATACAAAGATTGCGGTTGATGCTTATTTTCGCACACTAAATGATGTTACTATTAACGGCATAGAAACTCCTGCCTCGAAATATGTGGCTCATGTTTGGGAGGGACTTAATTATGCCGATTATGTTACATTGCTACAAAAATCACCTAATGATAAAGTAAGGGCCCACGAAATTTATTACGAGTATAAAAAGAAAATCTCTGCAAAAAGTAACACTAAGTTGCTCGATGAGATATTAAACGTAGAGGCAGAAAAACTTTTATACTTTATATTGGCATATCCCCAAAAGGTTGTTATCGTCAAGAGTGGAGAGAAAGATGTAGAAAAATGCTTCTTAGGCTACGAGTTTTCAAATCGTCGAGGCAATGAGGGCATTCATGCAATTCAAAAAGGCAAAAACATTGATGAGTGCACCAAGCTCTTCGATGCTAATAGTTATGATAATCCCGATAAAGCAAGTACTTATGTGTATCGAGCTTTTAAAGGAGATTACGCAATGCCTATAGCGGAGAGTATGCAAACTCATATATCTCGCATATCTTTAATTGATATGCTCACTTTTGATAGACCTATTTTTGAAAAAGGCTTAAACTTAAATTCAAAAAAAAAAGTAGTCTTTGATACTCGTTATATTTTAAAGCCAATAGATAAACTTGCAACCTTTCAAAGTGGCTTATGGAAAGGAGAAAAAGGTCTATTGCAGATGACAAAAGTCTTACGCAATACAAATTTTAAGTTGAATAATGGCTTTTTAGATTATAGTGATGTTGCAGAAATTGAAGTTGAAAAAACTCAATTAGCAACACGTACATTGCAATATGGAGATATCATATTAGAAAAATCTGGCGGTAGCGATACACAAGCTATTGGAAGAGTTGTACTATTTGATAAGACCGATAACGAAACATACTCTTACTCAAATTTTTGTTCAAGAATTAGAGTACAAGATGATTCCGAAGTGAATCCAATATATCTGTGGATTATTTTGCACAATTTTTATTGCAAAGGAGGAACAATACCTTTACAAAATGGTATTAGACTTCTTAATATTGACATGGATGGGTATTCAAAGATAAAGATTCCCGTTCCTCCTATTGATGTTCAAAAACAGATTGTTGATGAGATTGGTAAGGTTGATGATTCCGTATCATTGTCAAAACGACTAATAAAGAACTCTGAAGTAAAGATAGAAGATTTACTATCTTCTATTGAATACAATGATGAAGTTCTCTCTAATGTTGCCCCATATGTAGTTAAGTCAATAAAATACACTGATATTGTATCTGAAACATATATCACAACTGACAATATGCTTCAGAACAAATTAGGAATTGTACCATTTGTAGGAAAAGCAAATATATCTTCTATTACGGAGTACAAGAAAGATGATATATTGATTTCCAATATTCGTCCATACCTTAAAAAAATTTGGTTTGCAGACAAAAAAGGTGGATGTTCTAAGGATGTTCTTGTATTGAGGTCATCCAATACAGATAAGTATCTACCGAAATATATATACTATATGCTTCGCCGTGATATGTTTTTTGAATACGCAATGGAAGGGAAAAAAGGCTTAAAGATGCCACGGGGTAATAAGGAAGATATTTTGAAATATAGGATTCCGGTACCATCCATTGATGAACAAAAGCGTATAGTGTCTCAGATAGAAGTATTGGAATCAGAAATTACAGAAGCTCGCAACTTGATAAAAAATGCAGCAATCGAGAAACAGATTATATTAGATAAGTATTTGTAGTTATGGAAGCGATAGGTGATATACAAGAAACATATAATATATGGAGTTGGTTGTTGCCACTTATTAGTGGTGCCATAGGTGCTTTAATTGGTACTTATGGGGGGTCTTATTTCTTGCATTGGAAGCAAGAGAAGAAAATTAAGAATGTGCGAGCAATGGCCGTGAAAGCTCTCAATGTGTTTAGAGCATACGCAAAGAAAAGTTATATAGATACAGCCAATGAATTTAATAATAAGTTAAATATATCTGAGAAAAGGGCTGTTGTTGTTGCATTACATAAAATTGGAGTCCCTTTTGAAATATCTACTAAAGATGATTTCGATATTAAAAATCTCCGACTTAAAGATATTATAATTGATAGAGATGAAATTGACGCTATGATTCAGCAAATAGAAAAAGGGAATTGTGATAATTTGTTCTTTATTGATATTGAATCATATTTTACCTCTAATTTAAGGCTCAATGCAGTGCGTAATGTTGGCAAAAAATATGTAGAAGAAGTACAATCTAAAAGTCGAGTAGAGAAAGATGCCCCAAATACAATTGTAAGTCAGCCAGATTGGCATAAGGTATTTTCTCCTGGTGAATTGCAAATTATTTTTGTATTGAGAATTCAATTAGCAAATACAGCTTATTTTCTGCCTGATGGAAATGCAGATCCAGTTAAAATGAAAACTCTTATTAGAGAAATTGAAATTGGATTATGGGATAATTATTTGTTTTGGGAATATGAGTCTTATCAAAATATTCGAGCTCAACACAATTTGGCTAATATTATCCAGAATGCTGTGGGACAACAGATGATGAATACGACGATAAAGGTGAACGATGAAAAAGACAACGGCAATTCTTCAATAAAATAATTAAATGTAAGGTTTTGAAATTCAGAGATATTATAGTGTTTTTATTTCGAAAGAGTTATTTGACAGCATAGCAACGTAAAACATTGAAATGGGCACGGTTACTAAATTGTTACCTCTACTTCTCAAATAATTCACTAAAAGTTTATTCTTCACTCGGTTAAGTCAAACCAATGAAAATCTAAAATAAGTTATTTTTTATATCCTTCGAAAGCAGGACGGCTCATCCAAACATCGTATTTCTTTTTCTTTGTAAATTTACGATTGGAAAATAAATTCGCAATTAATCGCAGATGAAGTCGGCATCGGGATATATTAGCGAAATACTATCCCCGATTTTTCCCGGAAAAACGTACTCTTTTAATGCAATTTTTCCCAAACTCCATCTATTCGGTTTTCCCTAATAACGTTTCCGCCAATTTTTCATCCTTCTCTATCCTCTTCATTTCAGTTTCGATGATGTCGAGCGCATCCTGCTTGATGCGGCGGTAATTCTCCTTGATCTTTTCCTGCATGATGTCTCGCCCGCTGGCGTCGAGGAACGACGATATTTCGGGTATGGGCTTGTACTCCGCCATTTCTTTTTTCACGGCCTCGTTGTCCACGACGATCCGGGCATGGAAAATCTTCTGCTCGATCTCCTCTCCGAAGTTGTCGCTCACAGCTCCGACGAACACGCTCTGCGAGAGCGTCGAGATTTTCGACGCAGGAATAAGACTGTCGAGCTGGGTGTTTATCGACGTCGAGGTATCGCTGCGGTTGATGCTTACGGATTGTCGTTTCTGCACGATCTTTCCGAATCGTTCGGAGAGCGTCCGGGCCGTTTCTCCTACGACCTGTCCGCTGAAGATATTGCCTACGGTATTCTGAATCACGGCGGCTTCCTTGTCTCCGTAGTCGCGCTTTAGCTGGCTGAAATCCTGAAAACCCAGACATACGGCGACCTTGTTGGAACGCGCCGTGGCGATCAGGTTATCCAGCCCCCGGAAATAGATCGTCGGCAGCTCGTCGATCACCACGCAACTTTTGAGCTGCTTCTTGCGGTTTATCAGTTTGACGATGCGCGAATTATACAATCCGAGCGCCGCGCCGTATATGTTCTGCCTGTCGGGATTGTTTCCCACGCAAAGAATCTTCGGTTCCTCGGGGTTGTTGATGTCGAGTGTAAAGTCGTCTCCCGACATGACCCAGTAGAGCTGCGGTGAGATCATACGCGAGAGGGGAATCTTCGCAGAGGCGATCTGCCCCATCAGCTGCTCTGCGGCTCCACCTTTCCATGCATCCACGAAGGGCGAAAGATAGTTCTCCAACTCCTCGTGAGCCATCAATACGGTGAACAGATCTTCGTAGGGTTTGTTCAGCAGCTCGATGGCATGGGGAAAGGTACAGTATTTTCCGCCGTCGTAAATCTTCAGGAACCAGATGATCGCCGCGAGCAGCACGATCGGCGATTCGACGAAGAAATCTCCCTGCTTCTGTATCCACGAACGGTTGAGATTGAGCATGATGACATAGCTGGCCTCGTATGCGTCGGTGATGTCGGACATGAGATTCGGCGCGAGCGGATTGCATCGGTGCGAACGGCGCGGGTCGTCGAAATTTATGACATAGAATCTCGGCGGCGTCGCTCCGTAAGCCTTGAGGTTCTTGCGCAAATGGTTGTAAGCGATAACCGACAGGTCGTCGAACTTGAAGTCGTAGACGTAGAGCGCATATCCCTTTTCGATGGCCTGCTTGATGTAGTTGTTGATGAGGGCATAGGATTTTCCCGAGCCGGGCGTTCCTAAAACGATACTCGCCCGGAAGGGATTCACGACGTTGATCCATCCGCTGTGCCTGCGTCTCCGGAAGACGAACTCGGTCGGGAAGTTGAACGAATCGTCGTTTTTCAGCAGGCGTGTTTCCTGCATGAAACTCTCGTTTTCGGCATTGAACGGATCATCCGTCATACGGTTTTTCAGCAGACGGCTGCTCCATAGCCCGGCCGCCAGCATTCCGAGGAATCCCACCAGCAACGTCGCCGTATAAAGCGCCGCCCGCAGGGTCGTAGCGACATTCATCCCGAGCAGCCAGCCGTTGCCATAGAATAGCAGTATGCCGATGCCGCCTGCCGCGGTGATATGTTTCCACGATATTTTCTCGTCCTTCACACCACGGTTTCCCATGCACGACAATGCGAGAAATACCGTGCAGAAGAGTTTGGTGCAGAGCGTCGATGAGAACAAGGCAGCCGTCCGCTGGAAATTTTGCAGGATGCAGACTATATTTTCCGGGAAGAAATTGCAAAGGCTGGCTTAGACCGGAGCATCCACCAGTATTTTGCGGTTCTGACCAATATGCGTTCTGTTGGCGTTATGGGGGACGGCAGAACCTATGATTATACATTGGCACTGCGTGGCGTTACGACTACAGATTTCATGACAGCTGATTTTGCACGGATTCCATATGAAGTACTGGAAACGGTTTCTGCAAGAATTGTCAATGAATGCAAGTGCATCAATCGGGTTGTGTATGATGTCACCACAAAGCCGCCGGCAACGATTGAGTGGGAATAATTTACGAATTAACATTGTTTAAAATTTAGAAATCATTTTTAAAAGAGGAATTTTTATGAAAGAGATGAATGAAAAGGAACTGCCAAAGCTCCGGAGGGGTGGACTGTTTGTAGTTGCTTTGGTGCTGCTGATTTTTGTTTTACTGGATGCATTTAGAATTTTGTCGATGGGTGCGTATCAGGGCAGCCTTGCACTCATTGGTGTTGCAGGATTGTTATTTCTTGCGACGAAAGTCATTCGCCGGAGAAAAGAAAGTAGAACCTTGCGGTTCTTTGGAAGAATGGTGATTATTTCCACCATTTTGGAATTGACGCTGTTTCAGCTTCCATCGTATAGTTTGCTGTCCGGTGGATATGAACAGAAAACATTTCTTCCGACCAGTGCCTCTATTTCCGGTGGGGAAAGTACCATTGATGAAACCGGCGGAGCGGTGACTGTCACCGGCAAAGACCAAGTCATCATGGAATTTCAGCAACTGGATATGCCAGTGGGCACGATTCAGGTAGATGTTGACTATGGCGAAAAAACAAAGCGTGCACAGTTGAAAATTGATATGGCAGATGAAACACATGTGGATTACCGATATGACATTGCATCCGGTGTTGTTGTAAAGGACAATGACAACTCGAACTATACAGCGTGTCGGTTTTCCGGAGATGTTTCGCAATTGCGGTTGAAGGTTTCTTGTTTCAATGACAATGATTCTGTTACGATTCAGGCAATTCATTTCAACAAGACGATTCCGTTTGATATTTCCGCTATACGGTTTGGATTTTTGACGTTGGTAACCACATTTTGTTATGGAATCGTGGCTTCCAGCTTCTTGAAAAAGCCGTTTCGGGAAACTCGAAAGAGCACCACTGCCAGTGTACTTGCATTGACTGGGGCAGCAGTGTTGCTGGCAACTTCAATTATTATGATAAAGCTGCCAGAGGATGGCTTTGCTTCTCGCTGGAAGTTGGAAGCAGGGAATCAGATTACACAGGAATTGGTCGATGCATTTGAAAACAAGCAGGTAAACTTGTTAAAAGAACCGACAGAACAACTCATCAATATGGAAAACCCGTATGACTGGAGTGCCCGCAATCAGGAGGGTGTTAGTGCAGAATGGGATCATGTTTATTATGATGGGAAGTATTATTCCTATTATGGAATTGCTCCGGTGCTGACATTCTTCCTCCCATATCACAAGTTGACAGGGCATTATTTTGCCTGCGATATGGCGGTATGGATTTTCTCTTGTATCGGTCTAGTCTTTTTGGGGCTGACGTACTTGGCAATCGCAAAACGCTGGTTTCGAGATGTGCCAGCTGGTTGTGTCATCGGTGGATTTGTAATCCTGTTGACTGTCTGCGGCATATGGTATAGCGTTGGCAGAACGATTTTCTATGAAATTGCCATGTCGTGCGGCTTTATGTATCTGAATGCAGGGGCATATTTCTTGATTTCTTCCAATATGCTTACAGATGGAAAAACATCTTTTGTTCGCACGGCACTTTGTTCGCTGTTCTTAGGATTTGCAGTATTATCTCGTCCGACACTTGCTGTGTATGCAATTTGTGCAGCAGTGTTCTTGTTGATGTCGATAAAGTCTTCTTCTTCCACTATCAAGGGACGGATTTTGTTCATTCTCTGTGCAGCTGTTCCGATTTGTGTACTGGGTGGATTCCAGATGTGGTATAATGCTGCACGGTTTGGTTCGCCGTTTGATTTTGGCATCAAGTATTCTCTCACGATAAACGACTTCGTACATTCTCAGTTCCATCTTGTTTTTGTACTGATTGTATTGTTTAATTTCCTGTTTGCAGTGCCGGGCTTCTCCACAGATTTCCCGTACATCAAGACACCATTCAGTTCCTTCCATGCAAACGGCTATTATTTTGCCGATGCTGGAAACACTTCGGGTATCTTTTTCTTAGCACTGCCCGTTTTCGGTTATCTGCTGAGCGGACGAGCACTTCGCCGCCTGCCTGACCGGAAATCTAGATTGCGATATGGAACACTGGTTGGATTGCCGTGTGTAATTATGCCACTGATTATCATCTGCTCAATTTGGGAAAGCGGCTATGCAATTCGTTACACAGCAGACTTTTCTTGGGAGATTATCATTGGTGCATTGGCGGTGCTCTTCTGGCTTTATAGAATGAGTACCAACGAGACAAAAAAGACATGGTTTCGTGGCTTTTTGGCGTGCTCGGTTATGCTGGCACTGGTAATCAATATTGTACAAATTATACCATTTGCTTTTTCTGAAAATGATTATCCTGAAGTTTGCAGAGCCATGCAGGATGTCATTGCATTCTGGGATTGAGGTGTATTGTGATGCAGAAATTATATTTAGTAATCCCCTGCTATAATGAGGAGGAAGTATTGCCGGAAACATCGAAGCAGCTCCGTGCGAAAATGGAAACACTCATGGCAGCGGGAAAAATCAGCAAAGAGAGCCGGATTGTTTTTGTCAATGATGGTTCAAAAGACCGGACATGGGAAATTATTGAGTCCCTGCACAAGGAAAATCCGCTGTTTCAAGGAATTAAGCTTTCCCGAAACAAGGGACATCAAAACGCACTGCTTGCAGGGCTGATGACGGTGAAAGAACATTGCGACATGGCGATTTCTATGGATGCAGACTTACAGGATGACATTGATGCGATTGATGGCATGCTGGAAAAATACGCCGAAGGCTGCGACATTGTCTATGGAGTTAGAAACGCCAGAGATACAGATACTGCATTCAAACGCAAAACCGCAGAGGGATATTATAAAGTAATGCGGCTATTGGGGGCAGATATTGTATACAACCATGCAGACTATCGACTCATGAGCAAACGGGCGTTGGATGGCTTGGAACAATTCAAAGAAGTGAATCTGTTCTTGCGTGGCGTTGTGCCGATGATTGGCTATAAAAGCGACAAGGTTTATTATGCAAGAAAAGAACGCTTTGCCGGAGAATCCAAGTATCCTTTGAAGAAGATGCTGGCGTTTGCATGGGAAGGGTTGACCTCGCTTTCTGTGAAACCGATTCGGATGATTATGACATTGGGCAGTGCAATTTTTCTAGTTAGCATTGCCATGTTGATTTATTCACTGGTACGGCATGCGATGGGTGCAACACTGGTCGGCTGGACGTCTACCGTGGTATCTATCTGGGCAATCGGTGGTTTGCAGCTGTTAGCAATCGGTATCATTGGGGAATACATTGGTAAGGTCTATCTGGAAACCAAACAAAGACCAAAGTTCATCGTTGAGGAATATCTCAAGGATGAAGATGCAGAAAAGAAAAATTAAGTGGAATTTCTACGGATTTCCATACATAACAATGAAAAAGAGCGGTTGAATTGTCGTTTCAACTGCTCTTTTCTTTGATGTAACGTAAAAATAGCAGAAATTGCACGCAACACGTTCTTTACAATTGTATGAAATTATGTTATACTATGCGTAGAGCGAATGGCGAAGCCTGAAACAGACGGAAAGGAGGGAGCACAATGGTATTTTGGATTTGGGGAAGTTTGTTTGTTCTGACTGTGATTGCAGAAATTGCCTCCCAGCAGTTGATCTCCATCTGGTTTGCAGCTGGTTCGCTGGTTGCCTTACTTGCAGCACTTTGCGGTGCACCTATTTGGTTGCAAGCATTGCTGTTTATTGCAGCATCTGCCCTGCTGCTGATTCTGACACGTCCGCTGGTGCGGAAATTCACCAATTTCGCTTCCCGAGATACCAATTTGCGGTTGGACTTGGGAAAATTCGGAACAGTTGTGCAAACCGTAGATGCGGAAAAAGGAACGGGCAGAGTGCGGGTCGATGACATTGACTGGATCGCTGTTTCTCAGCCGAATTTGGTGATTCCGAAAGGTACGACCGTACAGGTACAGGCAATTGATGGAACAAAGTTATTTGTAACACCTGTGCCACAAACGACAGAACCTGTAGTAGAATCTACAAATGCAGCAAGCAGTTCCGAACACACATCTTAACACACGACAGAAAGGAATTTCATTATGCCGTTAATTGTCCTCTTTTTATTAGTTGTCTTTATTTTGATTGTTCTCTTTACTCGAATCAAGATTGTTCCGCAGTCGAACATCTATGTTGTAGAACGACTGGGAAAATTTTATGCCGCATGGGAAACCGGTGTACACTTCCTGTGTCCATTTTTAGACCGGGTTGCAAAGCGAGTTTCCATCAAGGAACAGGTTGTAGACTTTAAGCCGCAGCCAGTTATTACGAAAGATAATGTTACTATGCAGATTGATACCGTTGTTTTCTTTCAGATTACCAATCCGGTACAGTTTGCTTATGGTGTAGAACGTCCGCTGGCAGCGATTGAAAACCTGACCGCAACCACGCTTCGGAATATCATCGGCGAACTGGAATTTGATGCAACATTGAACTCCCGTGACCTGATTAACACAAAGATTACGGAAACCATCGACCATGCAACTGACCGTTGGGGTATCAAAGTCATTCGTGTGGAACTGAAGAACATTGACCCACCAGTGGACATCAAGAATGCCATGGAAAAACAGATGAAGGCAGAACGGGAAAAGCGAGAAAAAATCCTCCGTGCAGAAGGCGAAAAGGAATATCAAATCAAGGTTGCACAGGGTGAACAGGAAGCAAAGGTACTT
>OHSW01000391.1_pt1 | contig 13638 bp, 9 predicted proteins | sample 1578821 | NCBI WGS metagenome assembly OHSW01 (sample SAMEA3879555, study PRJEB24766) | human gut metagenome | biome: human-associated habitat; feature: feces | place: USA | collected 1985/1987
GAAAGTGTTTCCGAACATTTTGGCTTCAATCCGACCTATTTTTCCAGAATGTTTGCAAAAAAAACAGGACGCAATTTTAATGTCTATCTTTCTTCGCTCCGATTAGACCATGCGACCCACCTCCTTGAAACTACTACTTCTTCTATTCCTGATATTTCAGAAGAAAGTGGTTTTTCCAGTTCCCGCGCTTTTATTGAAATGTTTAAAAAAGTAAACGAACTCACGCCAAAACAATACAGGGACCAATGCAACGAGCACAAAAAAGTGCATCACTCCAATGACTGATTTTTTTCTTCTGACGTGCAGGCATGTGGTTCTTCTAATACTGCACCGACGTTTCTCCGTATCCTAGAGCGTGTCTGAAAAAGGCTTTTACGCTAGACGTTGATATGCCTAACGTCAAAACAGCTCAAGTGCATTTCTGCACCTGAGCTGTTTTTCTGCTTTTTCAACTATAATTGCATCATGCAAGCGGCCTTACGCTTCCTTCCGTAATTCCATTCTCATTAAACGCATCGACTCTCACATACACCGTTTCGCCATAAATCAAATCCTTTTCAAAATCTTTCATGTCTCTTTTCTCCTATGCTTGTATAATGTTCTCAGAAACAAGGTGGTCACTGCTGTTTCCAATACTAATACGCAGTTTCATTCCGCTGCTAACGGTTTCCATGTTTTTGCCATAATATGAGAATTCTTCCTGGTCAATAAAGAAATCTACATCCTTCTTCTCCCCCGGCTCCAGGAAAACCTTCTGAAAACGGACAAGCTCTTTCTTGGGACGTACTACAGATGCATATAATGTTTCATAATAACACTGGACTACTTCCGCCCCCGCAACATTCCCTGTATTGCACACATTACAATGTACATGTACTTTTTTATCCTGTCCTATCTGCACATCAACGTCCGAAATATCAAACTCTGTATAGGACAATCCATAACCGAATGGATATAACGGCGTATTCGGGATATCCATATATCTGCTGGTGAAACGGTTTTCTGAATTATCTTCTGTAAGTATATGTCCGGTTTTTACATCCCAGTAGCTTATGGGCACCTGTCCCACACACCATGGAATACTCACAGATAATTTGCCGGAAGGGTTTATTCTGCCATACACAATATCTATGATTGCTTCAGCTCCCATAGTTCCTGGTCTCCAGGCCATAATGACAGCCTTGGATTTTTCTGATATCCTCCGCAGATCCAATGGTCTTCCTGCAATTATCACAGTCACGATATTACTTGTACGTTCTGCTATTTTTTCAAATAACACCTGCTGCTCTTCCGGCAAAGTCAAGAACGCCCTGCTGGCAGCCTCTCCTGACTGGGATTCATGTTCCCCCAGTACACATACGACCGTATCTTCATGGGTTATCGTTTCCAGCCACTGCTCATCCCTTGGCTTGCCAGACAATTCCTGTTCCACCTGCCATACCTTACACTCTGCATCAGAAAGAATATTACATCCCGTAATACATTCTACTTCTATCTGCTTTTTTTGTAAAACATCTTCTATTGTTTCAACTGCCTCATGTTCTCCAAAAATTGACCAGCGGCTTAATAATTCTCTTGACGTTGTATAAGGACCTGCCCATATAACTTTCTTCTTCATGCTTAATGGCAGTATCTTATCATTTTTCAAAAGGACACAGCTTTCGCCTGCCAGCTGATATGCCTTTTCCCGGTTATGCAGAGTCAGTTTTCCACTCTTTCCAAGACCGGCAAACGGATTTTCAAAAAGCCCCAGCTGATTTTTCATCATCAGGACCCTGAATGCACTTTCATCAACAAACGCTTCCGGAATTTTGCCGCTTTCCACCAGTTTTTCAAGACACAGCATATAAGCAGGACTCATCATATCAATGTCTACACCGGCTTCTGAAGCCTGGATTGCTGCTTCTTCCATATCAGCTGCCACTCCCTGTTCTTCCAGCTGGCCTATGGAGCCCCAATCTGAAATTACAGTTCCCTCAAATCCTTCCTTATCCCGCAGAAGCCCTTTAAGAAGTTCCTTATTTCCGCTTATCGGTTTACGGTCAATAGCATTAAAAGCTGTCATGACCATAGCAGGCTTTGCTTTTAATGCCATACGGAAAGGTTTTACATACTGCTCCAGAAATGTCCGCTGGGATATTTCAACATCATTATATTCCCTTCCCGCATTCACAGCCCCATAACCTGCAAAATGCTTCAGGCATGCCGCTATTCCGGTATCAGCTTTCTGCTGATAGCCATCTACCATTGCTTTTCCCATGATTCCGTTTACATATGGGTCTTCTCCAAAGGATTCCATCATCCTTCCCCATCTGGGATCTCTTGAAACATCAATCATAGGAGAAAATGTTGCCCTTAGCCCTTCTGAAGATGCCTCCGAGGCAGCTATAGAAGCCGCCTCAGACACCAGTTCCGGATGAAATGAACACGCCTGCCCCAACGGAATCGGAGCTATGGTCCTGCACCCATGTATGACATCTGCCATAAACAGCAATGGAATATGATGGGGATGCTGTTCCATATATCTGCTCTGGATATCATAAATTTTATCTTTACCGATCACTCCAAGCACTGAACCGGCATATTGAATGATCCATTCCGGTGGCAACTGTTCGCCAACAACACCTGTGAGCACTGCCTCTTTATCGAAGTATGCGCCAGTGAGCTGCACCATCTGTCCTATTTTTTCCTGTAATGACATTTCTGACAGCAATTGCTGTAATTCATGTATTTCCATATATACTCCTTATGTTTAATCCGTTTATTTCTAATGTTTATTTCTCCATAGATCAGCCCGAAGCATATAAGACCGTATTTTACTCAAAGTAGATTGTCTTGCCACTTTCTGCGGACTGGTAGATTGCTTCCAGAATACGTGTGACAACTGCAGCCTGTGCAGGCTTCACAACCTGTTCTGCCCCATCAACAACGATGTGGTAAAACAATTCCTGTTCATAGTCTGCTGCTGACTTTTCTTTTCCTGAGAAAAATGCTACTCCACCGCTTGATAATTCCGGTTTCTCTACTACCTGTGTATTATGGTGGATGTAATTGATCCTAAGGCCATCTTTCATATCAGCTCCGGCTTTGGTACCACACAGGCTTGTTTTTGCCTCATCAACCTCCAGTGTGTTCAGTGCCCAGGCTGATTCCAGTTCGATCACTGCCCCATTTTTCATACGGATAAAGCCAAAAGCAGAATCTTCTACACAGAACTTATCCGGATCCCAGTTACCAAATGCATTTCCCTGGTCTGTCTGATCAGACAGCTTGTGGAAGGAAGCTCCCGTAACAGACTGCACTTCATAATTATCCATCATCCATAATGTCAGATCCAGTGCATGTGTACCAATATCAATCAGAGGACCGCCGCCCTGTTCTTCTTCATTCAGGAACACACCCCAGGTCGGAACAGCTCTTCTTCTGAGTGCATGTGCTTTGGCAAAATAGATTTCTCCCAATTCATCACTTTTGCACATTTCCTTCAGATACAATGAATCTGTACGATAACGGTTCTGATATCCTATGTTGAGAACTCTGTGTGTTCTTTCAGCAGTTTCGACCATCTTCTGTGCTTCTGCATAATTTTTTGCCATTGGCTTCTCACACATGACATCTCTTCCTGCCTCCATTGCTGCTATAGAGATTTCTGCATGGGAACGGTTTGGGGTAGTTACATATACAACATCCAGATCTTCTTTTAGAAGTTCACGGTAATCTTCAAATACTTTTGCATCTTCTGTGCCAAATTTTTCTTTTGTCTCCTGCGCACGCTCTATGATGATGTCACAAAAAGCCACCACCTCATAGAGACCACTTTTCTGCATAGCCGGGAGATGTTTTCCGTTAGCAATCCCTCCACAGCCTACGATTCCTGCTCTTAATTTTCTCATGGTATTTCCTCCTTATTTGCACTTTTCTGTGTTATATAACATATTTCTCCAGATATCTTTTACTGAGAATTAAAGACTTCTCCACCTTTTCCTTGGAATCCTCAAATGCTTTATCTTCTATTTCGATACATGTACAGCCATCATATCCTATATCAGTAAGTGCTGACACGTATTTTCCCCAGTCCACATCGCCAAGTCCCGGAATCTTAGGTGACATATATTCCAGCGGATAAGCCATGATGCCACAGGACTCTAATTTATCCCTGTATATCTTGATATCCTTGTAATGAACATGGAATATTTTATCCTTAAATTCATAAAGCGGGCGGATATAGTCGATCATCTGCCAGATAAAGTGGGACGGATCGTAATTAATGCCAAGATTATCACTGTCCAGGATCTTGAAGACCTCTCTCCAGATTGGCGGAGTTGTCATCAGATTCTGTCCTCCGGGCCACTGTTCCTCACCAAAAAGCATCGGGCAGTTTTCAATTGCTATTTTTACGTCACATACCTCTGCCAGTTTTATGATTGGTGGCCATATTTCTTTTACAAGTTCAAGATTTTCCCGTACATTTTTGGTCTGATCCCTTCCGATAAATGTTGTGACCATGCCAACACCTAACTTTTTACTTGCACGTATGACATTCTTCAGATGTTCAATAGCAGCATTTCTTTTCTCTTTATCTGCCGTCATTACGTTAGGATAATATGCCAGTGCAGAGATTTCTACTCCCGCTTTTTCTGCATATGCCATAATATGGGCTGCATATTCATCATCCTGGTTTACACGTTCTGCATCTATATGGCTTACACCCGCATATCTTCTTTCTGCTTTTTCTTCTGGCCAGCATGCCACTTCCACACATTCAAATCCCTGCTCTGAAGCAAAATCCATCATTTGTTCATAAGTCCATCCGTCAAGGATTGATGTAATAAACCCAAGTTTCATTGAAAAATCCTCCTGTATCTGTTTTCCCTATTTTGCCCATGGAGTTGGTGTAAAATCTCCACCCCTGCACCATTTCAGATAATTCAGTGCATGAAGCTGTCCGGTCATCTCCAGTTCTCCGGAATATACAGGATCATGGTATCCCTCAATGCAGATATCGTCCTCATATCCGTTACTTCTTAAAATAGAAATGATATCTCTCCAGTTCGTGTCACCAAAGCCCGGCATACGATGCCATACAAATGGGACTGCGCCTGATATGCCACTATGTCTTACAGCATCCCAGTCTATTGTTGCATCTTTTCCATGTATATGTACTATTTTTTTGCACCATTTTCTCAGCTCTGTTACCGGATCGATAAGCTGTACCATCTGATGTGTCGGCTCCCATTCCAGTCCGAAGTTATCATTCTTTACTTCCTCAAACATCACTTCCCACGCTTTAGGGTTAAAACCGATATTACATGTCGCATGTTCCCATGTTCCATCCATAAGGCAATTCTCAATTCCCAGCTTCACTCCCTTTTCTTCTGCAAGATCAGCCAGTTCCCGGAATACCTTGCCAAACTCTTCATATGCGGATTCTACCGGCTTTCCTTCCCACGCTCCTGCAAAAGTACTCACATGTGTAGCTCCGAATTTTCCGGCAGTGCAGATTACATTTTCCAGTGTTTTCCTATGCTCTGCGTACTGGATAGGATTGCAATAGTATCCAATTGTCGTGATTTTGGAATCCGTACCTGCCAACAGTTTTTCCGTGCTCAATGCCAGCTTATCAAGGTCAGTCCCTTCCAGTGACATATGGAAATTAAGAGAAAATGTCTCAAATCCTTTTCCAATAAATCCCTTTAACCATTCTTCTGCCTTAGTTCCAGGAACGCATGTTCCTATTTTTATCTGTTTCATACTTATTTTCTCCTGTTCCTTCATAAATACTTATGATTCATACTGTCTATAATCAATCACCTGGTTTGTTTCTGCTGATTGGAAAATAGCTTCCATTAGTTTCATTACACGCATCACCTGGAAGAGCTTAATCTCCGGCTCTGCCCCATCTCTTATAACTGCTGCTACATTCCTATGGAAATCCGCAATATCTCCGGACACATGTGGCAGCTCTTCTTTCACGATTGTATCTTCCCGTCTCGGAGCCATGGTTTTGGTCAGACCTGCTGCTGTCTTTACCGGCACTACTTTCTCTTCGGTTATGCCCGTTTTCCGTATGATCTCACCATTTAACTGCCAGTCCCTGATTACCGCAGTACCATCTTCACCCAGTACATACCATCTTGGCAGGGAAATATAATTATTGGTACCTACTTCAACTAAGACTTCCGTTCCGCCTTCAAATGTCAGGATTGTGGTGAACCCATCATCCACTTCCTGATTGGTAATATGGGTAAGTGATGCATATACAGTTTCAATTTTTCTATCTCCGTAAAGATACAGAATCTGATCCAGCAAATGTACACCCCAGTCAAGAACCATTCCGCCACCATGTATTTTTTCTTTTCTCCAGTCACCCGGAATACCCCTTGAACCATGCACACGGCTTTCTATCCGGAAGACATGCCCCAGCTTCTGCTCCTCTACAAGCTTTCGTATGATCAGGAAATCATCATCCCAGCGCCTGTTCTGGTGTACTGTCAGGAACTTTCCGGTTTCTTTGGCAACATTTTCCATCTCCTGAAGATCAGAAGATGACAGAGTCACCGGTTTCTCTGATATCACGTTTTTCCCCGCATGCATAGCACGGATTGCAATCGGCTTATGGCAGTCATTTGGAGTGGCAATCAGCACAACATCAATATCCGGGTCTGATAACATTTCCTCTTCCGAGCCATACACAGAAAAACCTTTTTCTTTTGCTTCTATTCTCTTTTCTTCCTTGATATCATAGATACCACCAATTTCAATTTCCGGTACATTTGACAGGATTTCTGTATGCCATCTGCCCATTCCACCATATCCTATCAGTCCGTAGATTACTTTGTTTTCCCGCATTTTATACCTCCAATTAAGGAACAGCGGCTAATGAACACCATCAGCCGCCGTCTCTTTTACTTACTTAATTCATCGTTGATTTCTTTGAGAATCTGGTCACCGCCCTGACTCTTCCAGTTTTTAACGAAAGTATCGAATTCGCTGATATCTGCTTTTCCCGTAATGATCTTTGCGAAAGTCTCTTCCTCCATCTTCTTCAGGTTTGCCCATTTGGCTTCCATGGTTTCTGTCTGACCATTATATGCATTGTAAACCGGTACATATTTATCATTTACATAGGAAGCTCCTCCAACCAGAAGTGATACAAGTCTCGGGAGATTAGTTTTTGCAATATCACTGTCCAGATTCCATTTATCCAGGCTGAAATCATCATAAGGTTCTTTTTTCAGTTTTTTAACTGCTTCCATATCACTCTTTAACAGTTTGTGCTGTGAGAAATCGACATCATCCATTGTAATCTCTCCTGCAAGATATTTTTCCAGAGTCTCAGTGGATACTTCAATCTCATCTGCATTATCGTAGCCATTATACAAAGGATAAAAATCTGAAGTACCCATTTCTGTGGAGGAAATGCCATCATCTACCCACTGCTGCTCATTAGCAATCAGATAGTTAACAATCTTAAATGCAGCCTCCGGATTCTTACAGTTTTTGCTTGCCACTACATATTTATTTGTAGGATTTGGCATATGGGTATAATAGTTTCCATCCTCGGCCAATGGTGTAAAGTATGCTCTCCAGTCTGCTTCTCCTGCCAGTGTAGCATCTGCCACTGTATAACCACCCCACCATGCATTAAAGAAAATTCCGACCTTTCCAGCCAGAAGAGGCTCCTTACAGTCATTTCTGACAAACATTTCCGGATCAATCAGTTTATCTTTATACAATTTCTGGATTTTTTCCAGGGCTGTTCTGGTCTCCGGCTGAATTGAACCATACTTTACAGTTCCATCCTCATCCTGCAGCCAGTACTGTGGATAAGACTGGCAGCTGCTGAACAATGGATCCAGTCCAAACTGGTTTGCTACAGTTGCATTCAAATGATCTGAATTGCCTGGTCCAAGAATTCCAATGGTATCATCTTCTCCGTTGCCATCCGGATCCTGGGTCACGAATGCTTCTGCCACTGCTGCCATTTCATCCCAGGTTCTTGGAACCTCCAGCCCAAGCTTATCCAGCCAATCCTGACGAATCCACATTTCGTTCATTTCTCCTACCATCATACTCGGAGCCGGGATTGCCATTATCTCTCCCTTATCATTAGTAATACATTCTTTCAGTTTATCCCCACCGGATTCTACATATCCTTTCAACGTATCTGAAGCATAGTCATCAAAATACTGATCAAGCGGCTGGATCATATCATATTTCAGAAGTGCCCTATACTGTGTAGCATTGACATTCATCAGATCAGGAATCGCACCACTTCCGATACATAGGTTCATTTTCTCCTCAAAGTCAGATGAGGATGCAACCCAGTCGTATACGACATCGATATTTAAGTCTTTCTTCAAAAGTCTTGTATAGGAATTATCCTCATAGCTCATTCCGTCAGGAATCTTCGCATTTGGATTCATTGAACCGCCCAGATGGACCTTTACTGGCTCTGCATATTTTGAAAATGGGAGATCTTCCTTGGCTGTTCCTTCTGCCTCACCTACTGCTGTTTTCTGTGTGTTTTCTTCTGATGTTTTGCCGCATCCTGCCAGCGCAGTCGCAACTAGTGCTGTCGCACTTACAAGTGCGATAATCTGTTTCTGTTTCATACTTCTTCTTCCTCCTTTTTTTATCCTTTTACTGATCCAAGTGTAATACCATCTACAAAATATCTTTGCAGGAATGGATATACAATCAGTACCGGTATCATAGCTATAAATATCTTTGCAGCATCCAATGAGAGATTATTTAATTTCATCGCCTGTGCAATCTGTTCTACACTCATTGTAGAATAATCCAGTGTTACAGCCATCTGCTGGATATAGGTCTGCAATGGGTAACTGCTTTGTCTTGTACTCAGGACCATTCCCTGGAAGAATTCATTCCAGTACATGACCATGGTAAAAAGTGCAATGGTTGCCACCATCGGTTTTGCCAGCGGTATGTATATGGATATCAGATTCCTCCACGGTCCGCCGCCATCAATAAAACATGCTTCTTCCAGCTCTGGTGGAAGATTTTTAAAAAAGTTCACTGCAAGGATTACATTAAACACCTGTAGTCCTGTTCCCAGCACCAGTCCCCAGATACTGTCCATCAGATGGTAGCTTTTCATAGTGATATACCATGGAACAGTACCACCGTTGAATAACATACAAAATACAAGAATCCACATGAAGATTTCTTTATGGGGGAACTGCTTTTTCGTTCTTGACAATGGGAACGCTGCCATAAGAATACATACCATGCTGATAGCAGTACCCAGTACTACTCTTTTTATAGATATCAGGAACGAACCCAAAAATCCACCTTCTCCCAAAATCTTCTGGTAGGAGAGCAGATTGAAGCCAACCGGCCAGAAAGCAACTTTTCCTGCATTAACGGCTTCCCTGCTGCTCAGGGATACACAGAGGACATACCATACAGGCATAATACAGATCAACATAACTATAACAAGGAACACCACATTCAAAACATCGAAAATCTTGGATCCGAGGCTTTTATTCTCAATCATAGATACCACCTCCTAAAACAGTTTATAACCGGTAAATTTATCTGCAAGCCGGTAACCCAGAGCAATCAATATGACACTAATCACAGACTTGAATAATCCGACTGCTGTTGCCAGAGAATACTGCAGATTCTGTAAACCAGCCCTGTATACCCATGTATCAATAACATCTCCTGTTGAATATACCAATGGGTTATACAGATTATATATCTGGTCAAATCCTGCATTTAATACATTGCCAAGAGACAGGATAGCCAGAAGTGCTACTGTCGTCCTTATACCCGGCAGCGTCACATGCCATATCCTCTTAAACCTGCCGGCACCATCTGCTGCTGCCGCTTCATACAATGATTTATCAACACCCAGGATAGCAGCAAGATAAACTACTGTATTATAACCGAACCCTTTCCAGATGTCCGTACCAATCACCAGCGGCTGGAACAGCTTTGCTTCCCCGAAGAAATTAATCGGGTCACCGCCAAACAGCTGTATCAGATGATTTATCGGTCCTGTATAACCGAAAATGTTCAGCACGATCTTTGCAAGAATAACCCAGGACAGAAAATACGGTAAGTATACGATTGTCTGAATCGGACGCTTCAGTCTTTTCAATGCCAGTTCATTTAATAATAATGCAAAGATCAGTGGGAAAAAAATATTTCCAATGATCTTACCCACAGCAATAGTTACTGTATTACGTAAAACCTGTATAATGTCACTCATCTGAAACATATACTTAAAATTAGCCAGACCAACAAATTTGGAATGCAGGATGCCCTGTCCCGGATTATAATCCTGAAAAGCCATCACGATTCCAAACATAGGCACGATACTGAAAAAGAACAGCCACAGGAAAGCCGGTACCAGCATTATGTAATAATGTTTCACAAACCTTTTAATGTACATGAGTAAACCTCCCTTCCTTTTTGTTTAATATACACTATGATACCTCCCTTTCTTTTTTTAATTATTTTATCTTCTTCCCCCATATCCTGCTAGATGATATTGTTTCTAATTTTACCAAATATTTTTTATCACAAAAAAAATGTCCGATGAAAATCAGACATTTTTACTCTCTTTTCTGTATTCCGAAGGCGTACACCCATGCTCCCGTGCAAATACTTTTGCAAAATAATGAAAATTATCATATCCAAGTTCTACGGCAATCCTTGTAATGCTCTTCTTTCCCTCCTCTATCCATTCCGCCGCAGTCTTCATTTTCCTGTGTATCACATATTGGTGAAATGTTTCCCCCGTCATCTCCTTAAACCTTGTACTAAAATAACTCCTGCTCATCCCTATCCGTTCTGCCACGTCTTCAGAGCGAAGATCCTCCCCGATATGTCCATCCACATACTTGATAACCGCTGCAAAAGCACTGATATCATTTTTCTGTGATGAGCTAAGACTCTCTTCATAAATATGTTCCCTCCAGCGGTGCACCCAGTCCAGCATCTCTTCAACCGTATCCATCGATGGAAATTCCCCTTCTCCATCTGACAGGAGCTGAATATTATGAAAACACTTAACAAAAATCCTCTCCGCACTCCGCAGACTGATTTCTTTTGTTTTCTGACAGAGATCTTCAAATTCTTTCTCACTGAAAATCCATCTGGTGTGCATCCATCTTCTGTTCAGTTCTTCAACTTTTTCCTGTTTTTCCTCTTCAACTTTTTCCTGTTTTTCCTCTTCTGCATGTCCGTCTCTGCATGTCTGCATGTACTTTGCACTGACCCGTTCCAGTATCGTTCCACACTCTTCCGGGGAAAAACTGATCTTTGAGATATAGTCTAACGCACCCATACGGATTGCCGTCTGTGCATAACTGAAACTCTCATATACAGAAAGAATTACAAATTTAATTTCCGGAAATTCCTCTCCGCACATCTGCATAAGTTCCAGTCCATCAATTTCCGGCATATCTATATCGGTAAATACAATATCCACCGGATGATTTCGGAGAAATTCAAGGGCTTTTCTCCCATTCTGTACATCTCCCACTACCTCGAATCCATACTTTTTCCAGTCCATAATAGCAACCAGACCTTTTCTGGCAAGTTTGTCGTCATCTACAATCAATACGTTCATCTGTCTGTCCCACCTTATTTTCTTCCAATGTAACCTCTTTGTCTTTCTCTTTTTTTTCTTCCGGTTCCCGGACAGGAAGAAGGATCGTAATTTTGGTTCCGAACCCTTTTTTGCTGTTTACAAACAAACTCGTCTGTCCATCATAAAATGATTCCAGCATAGCCTTGACGTAGCGCAGTCCGATACCTCTGTTCTCATTCTTCCAGTATTCCCAGTCATAATCAAACGGCTGGTTGATCTCATCAATCTCCTCCTGATTCAGTCCCTTTCCGCTGTCAGAGATAGTTACAACAGCAAAATGCCTTGCCACATCTTCAAACACCTGGATGCTGATCTTCTCATCATCCCCAAGACCATAGCGGATCGCGTTCTCCACAAGTGGCTGAAAAAGCATACGGACCGTTGGCTGGTCAAGATAACTGCCATCTTCTATATTAATCTCAATAATAAAATCATACCGCATCTGCTGAAGTGCAATATATTCCTTTACAATCTCCAACTCCATCCGCAACGTTGTCTGGCGGCCTTCTTTGCCCAGATTATAGGAAAGAAGCTTCTTTAGCCTCTGTACAAACTCACTGATCTCTCTTTGGTGACTCATTTCCTTCTCAATACACTGAATCGAATTCAGTGTATTGAGAAGGAAATGAGGATTAATTTGATAGAGAAGTTTCTCAAACTCCATCTTCTGTATGCTTTTTTCCTTTTCTACCATATTGCTGATAAGATTCTCAATCTGTCTCTTCATCTGTTCTACTTCCCTCATCAGGCTGTCAAACTCTGCAATGTCCGACTCTTCATGTACTGCCTGAAGAGTGCCATCCCCAATCTGCACCATCTGTCTGCGGAATTGACTCAGTGGTCGGCAGATCATACGATAAAGATAGAGGACAGACATGGAAAAGAGCAGAAACGTTACAACTATGATGAGTGTCATCATCATTCTCCACTGGTTACTCTTCTTGTGATATATATTGTCCGGCAGTGCCACTGCATTAATGTATCCAATCTGACTCCGGTATGCCATGATCTTATAGCCCTCTCTCGTCTGGACTTCATACTCCCCCTTTGAGAGTGATGCAGAAAACAGTTTCTGTCCGTGCATAATGACAGGATTTACGCTGTATTGTGCAACCCCTCTCTCATCCATCTGAATATAAGTGTAGGGATATCCTTCCTTATTTATTTCTTCCGGGGTCTTCATATCAGCCTCTATTTCTGCGTAGATTTCCAGTTTTTTCCCATTGCCAAAAACTACTTCCCTCATGACGGAAAAAACTGTTTTCTCACTACTCCCAAGAATAGACGCATGGGCTGCCTGCATAACATTTCCCGCACACTTCACAACCTTAGGCAATGCGTTCTGTCTTCCGTCCAGTGTTCTGACATTCATACCGCTGATAAGTTCCTTTTTCTCTTCCTTGTCATAATAGGTAGCGCCTACCAGTTTTGTGTTGACATATCCGAGTCCCGAAAGTTCTTGTCTAAGGGATCTCTGTTCAACAAACCTGTCAAAATTATCCACAGCATCAAGATAACTGTCCGTTACGTTTCCGATCAGACCGCCCGGTCCCATATAGTTCACAATACTGATCATATCATAATAGGCTTCATCCGTATTCTTCGTAATCTGATCCAGATACATTTTCATGTTATCCTCTATACTGTCATTCTGTATCATTCTCAGTTCCATATAGGATACAATTACCGCAGCCAGAAGGCTTGTCATCGCACACATCGTCAATATGCCAAGCATTTTTGCCTTCAATGTTTTCTTCTTTTTTTTCCGAGCTATCCCCATATACCTGTTTCTCTCCTCAACTGCATCACTAAAAAAGACTGCGCATCGGCAATATCCCGCCAACGCGCAGTCTGTATTCTCTGTATACAAAACTCCTGACAAACGCCTGTCATCAGATATCCGTGACAATTGTCGAATTTTATATAGTATATCACACGGTCTGAATAATGTAAAGCAGTTGGCCTTCTGACAGCAGTAGAAGGAGAACTAGCATGAGCAAATATATTCCCGG
>OHSW01000419.1_pt1 | contig 13013 bp, 7 predicted proteins | sample 1578821 | NCBI WGS metagenome assembly OHSW01 (sample SAMEA3879555, study PRJEB24766) | human gut metagenome | biome: human-associated habitat; feature: feces | place: USA | collected 1985/1987
CTGACGTCCTTTTCTTACTAACTGGTTAAATGTTGGCATTATTTTCACCTCCTGTATTATTCTTCAAGCATGCATCATACCACAATGCACGCTAAAATATTATATAAATTTCTGTTGTGCTTGTCAACCCACTTTTAAAAATTACATGAAAAAGAGGGAGATTTGCTCTCCCTCTTTTGTATCTTCACAGATTCTATTATCTGTGCTGTAATTTATTCTTCCGATGAATCCTCATCAGTTCCGGAAACGGCTGACAGATCTGTTCCATCCGGAACGGTTACTGTCGGGATCATTTCCTCTTCTTCATCCATAGTGAAATCTTCCAGATCGTCAAATGAGAACTCTTCTTCTTCGTTCACATCACTGTCCAGTTTGATATTGCGGTATCTCTTCATACCGGTACCTGCCGGAATCAACTTACCGATGATAACGTTCTCTTTCATACCGATCAACGGATCAATCTTGCCCTTGATTGCTGCTTCCGTAAGAACCTTCGTGGTCTCCTGGAAGGATGCAGCTGACAGGAATGAATTTGTTGCAAGGGATGCTTTTGTGATACCAAGTAATACCTGGGAACCAACTGCCTGTTCCTTGCCTTCTTCCTCAAGCTTTTCGTTCAGTTCAAGGAAATCAAGAGAATCTACCATGCTGCCCGGAAGAAGATCGGAATCTCCATTCTCTTCTACGCGGATCTTCTGTAACATCTGTCGAACGATAACCTCAATATGCTTATCGTTGATTTCTACACCCTGCAGACGATATACACGCTGTACTTCACGAAGCATGTAATCCTGTACGGCACGCACACCTTTGATTTTTAAGATATCATGTGGATTTACAGAACCTTCGGTCAGTTCATCACCGGCTTCAAGTACGGCACCATCCATGATCTTAATACGTGATCCATAAGGAATCAGGTAAGTCTTTGTATCTCCGGATTCCGGATCTGTAACGATGACTTCACGCTTCTTCTTGGTATCCTTAATGGTAGCAACGCCGCCGAACTCTGTAATAATTGCAAGTCCCTTTGGCTTACGTGCCTCGAAAATTTCCTCTACACGAGGAAGACCCTGTGTAATATCGTTACCGGCTACACCACCGGTATGGAATGTTCTCATGGTAAGCTGTGTACCAGGCTCACCGATTGACTGTGCTGCGATAATACCGATTGCTTCACCAACCTGTACTGCCTGACCTGTTGCAAGGTTTGAACCGTAACACTTAGCACATACTCCCATGTGTGAACGGCAGGTAAGTACTGTACGGATCTTAACCTGTGTGATTGGATTACCGTTCTCGTCAACACCCTCTGCCATAACCTTTGCTGCACGCTTTGGTGTGATCATATGGTTGGCCTTAACGATTACATTGCCATCCTTATCGCAGATTGTGTTGCAAGAGAAACGACCTGTAATTCTCTCCTGAAGGCTCTCGATTTCCTCTCGACCCTCCATGAATGCCTTTACAACCATTCCCGGAATCTCACGTCCTGTGCCTGCACAGCAGTCTGACTCACGAACGATCATATGCTGTGAAACATCTACAAGACGTCTTGTAAGGTATCCTGAATCGGCTGTACGAAGCGCTGTATCTGAAAGTCCCTTACGAGCTCCATGTGCTGACATGAAGTACTCAAGTACGTCAAGACCCTCACGGAAGCATGACTTGATAGGAAGCTCGATTGTACGACCTGTTGTATCAGCCATGAGTCCTCGCATACCTGCAAGCTGTTTGATCTGCTTATCAGATCCACGGGCTCCGGAATCTGCCATCATGAAGATGTTGTTGTACTTATCAAGACCTGTAAGAAGTGCCTTTGTAAGGGCATCATCTGTATCCTTCCATGTCTCGATAACCTCTTTGTAACGCTCCTCATCAGTGATAAGTCCACGCTTATACTGTCTTGTAATCTTATCTACAGTGTCCTGTGCATCAGCGATCATCTGTGGCTTCTGTGGTGGCACTGTCATATCTGAAATTGAAACTGTCATGGCAGCCTGGGTTGAATACTTGTATCCCATAGCCTTGACATTGTCAAGAACCTCTGCTGTTGTTGTAGCTCCGTGTGTGTTGATAACCTTCTCAAGGATCTGCTTGATCTGTTTCTTACCAACGTGGAACTCAACCTCAAACTTGAGTGCATTCTCAGCCTTTGATCTGTCTATAAAACCAAGATCCTGTGGAATGTTCTCATTGAATATCAAAAGTCCTACTGTTGTCTCTGTAAAACCTGAAACCTTTGTGCCGTCAGCAAGCTTTACTGTACGGTGTACAAAGATATTCTGGTGAAGAGTAATCTCCTTGTTCTCGTAAGCGAGCATTGCAAGATTAACACTTCCATAGTAACGGCCGAGAAGATCTATCGGTCTGCAAAGCACACGACGGTTTCCGTCCGTAACATCCTCAAACCAGATGAGGTCATATAAGCCAAGCTCAGCCTTTCCTGTATTTTCATCAGGAGTTGTGAGCTTTCTAAGCTCCTCAATATCATTGTATACAGTGTCTGATGACACCTGTGCAACCATCTTTGGATCATCCTTGTAATCAGCGAGCTTTCTCATTGTGAGGTAGTAAACTCCAAGGATCATATCCTGTGAAGGAACGGCTACAAGTCCACCATCGGAAGGCTTAAGCAGGTTGTTAGGTGACAAAAGCATGAATCTGCACTCAGCCTGTGCCTCAGCAGTCAGTGGAAGATGTACAGCCATCTGGTCTCCATCGAAGTCGGCGTTGAACGCTGTACATACGAGTGGATGAAGCTTGATTGCCTTACCTTCTACAAGGATTGGCTCGAAGGCCTGAATTCCAAGTCTGTGGAGTGTAGGAGCTCGGTTAAGCATAACCGGATGCTCTTTGATGACGTCCTCAAGGACATCCCATACCTCCGGCTGAAGTCTCTCAACCATCTTCTTTGCACTCTTTATGTTGTGTGCGGTTCCGTTAGCAGCAAGCTCCTTCATAACGAATGGTTTGAAAAGCTCGATAGCCATCTCCTTTGGAAGACCACACTGATAAATCTTAAGCTTTGGCTCTACGCAGATAACTGAACGTCCTGAGTAGTCAACTCGCTTTCCGAGAAGGTTCTGACGGAAACGTCCTCCCTTTCCCTTGAGCATGTCTGAAAGAGACTTAAGAGCTCTGTTTCCAGGACCGGTAACAGGACGGCCACGACGTCCATTGTCGATAAGTGCATCGACAGCCTCCTGAAGCATACGTTTCTCGTTGCGAACGATGATATCCGGCGCTCCAAGATCAAGAAGTCTTCTAAGACGGTTGTTACGGTTGATGATTCGTCTGTAAAGGTCGTTAAGATCACTTGTTGCGAAACGTCCTCCATCGAGCTGAACCATTGGACGAAGATCCGGTGGGATAACAGGAATAACTGTCATAATCATCCACTCAGGCTTGTTTCCTGACTCACGGAAAGCCTCTACAACCTCAAGTCTCTTGATGATACGTGCACGCTTCTGGCCTGTAGCATTCTCAAGCTCAGCCTTAAGCTCTGCCGAATCCTTCTCGAGATCGATTGCTGCTAAAAGCTCATGGATAGACTCAGCACCCATTCCTACACGGAATGCTGAGCGGCCATAAGTATCGCATGCCTCCTGGTACTCTGACTCGTTGAGAATCTGCTTATATGCAAGCTTTGTCTCGCCCGGGTCAAGCACAATATATGAAGCAAAGTACAGTACTCTCTCAAGTACACGTGGAGATAAGTCAAGGATGAGTCCCATACGTGATGGGATACCCTTGAAATACCAGATATGAGATACAGGAGCAGCAAGCTCGATGTGTCCCATACGCTCTCTACGAACGCTTGACTTTGTGATTTCTACGCCACATCGGTCGCAGACAACACCCTTATAACGTATCTTCTTGTATTTACCACAATGACACTCCCAGTCCTTCGTTGGTCCGAAAATCTTCTCGCAGAAAAGACCGTCTTTTTCAGGCTTTAATGTTCTATAGTTAATGGTCTCAGGCTTTTTAACCTCGCCATGTGACCACTCTCTGATCTTTTCAGGAGATGCTAATCCAATCTGAATCGCATCAAACTGCATTGCCTGATTATTTTCTATATTATTTGTTTCTGGCATTTTGGCACTCCCTTCTAATTATTCTTCGTCATCAAGAACTTCATCAGCAAAAATATCGTCATCCGCTGTCTCAGGAGACTCTTCCTCTTCTATGTCAACAAGCTCTTCGTTGTCATCAAATTCTTTCTTTGAGAAACCATGCTCTGCGAATGACTCACTGTCCTCGAATGCATAGTCCTTATCGTTTCCGATAATTGAGTTGATATCTGTATTACCGTACTCACTTGTCTCGATAAGCTCAACCTCTTCTCTGTTCTCATCAAGTACCTTGACATCCAGACCAAGTGCCTGAAGCTCTTTGAGAAGTACCTTGAATGACTCTGGAATACCAGGCTCAGGAATATTCTCACCCTTGATGATAGCCTCGTAGGTCTTGACACGGCCAACAACATCATCGGACTTCATTGTAAGGATCTCCTGGAGTGTATATGCAGCACCATATGCCTCAAGAGCCCAAACCTCCATCTCTCCGAAACGCTGTCCACCGAACTGTGCCTTACCACCGAGTGGCTGCTGTGTTACTAATGAGTAAGGACCTGTTGAACGTGCATGGATCTTATCGTCAACAAGATGATGCAGCTTAAGGTAATGCATGTGTCCGATAGTTGTCTTTCCATCGAAGCACTCACCTGTTCTACCATCACGAAGCTGTACCTTTCCATCCTTGGAAATCGGAACGCCCTTCCATAAGCTTCTGTGAGCTCTGTTTGTTGAAAGGTATTCCATAACGTCCTCACGGAGTGTATCAACATATTTATCATAGAAGATTTCAGCATCTGCGCTCCAGTATGGATGCTCAGCCTGTAAATCCTTTTCAAGCTCTTCCTTATCGAACGGAAGATTTACGTAATCATTTGCAAGCTCAAGTGTATCCTCGATATCTACCTCGTTTGCTCCGTCAAATACAGGAGTTGAGATATTGAAGCCAAGTGCCTTTGCAGCGAGACTCAGGTGAATCTCAAGGACCTGACCGATGTTCATTCGTGAAGGAACACCGAGTGGGTTAAGTACGATATCCAGTGGACGTCCGTTTGGAAGGAATGGCATATCCTCAACAGGAAGCACACGGGAAACGACACCCTTGTTACCGTGACGTCCGGCCATCTTATCACCGACAGAAATCTTTCTCTTTTGTGCAATGTAGATACGTACTGACTGGTTTACTCCCGGAGAAAGCTCATCGCCGTTCTCTCTTGTAAATACCTTGGCATCAACAATGATACCGTAAGCACCATGAGGCACCTTAAGTGATGTATCACGAACCTCTCTTGCCTTCTCACCGAAGATGGCACGAAGAAGTCTCTCCTCTGCTGTAAGCTCTGTCTCACCCTTTGGTGTAACCTTTCCTACAAGGATATCACCGGCACGAACCTCTGCACCTACACGGATGATACCTCTCTCATCAAGGTCCTTGAGTGCGTCATCGCCGACACCAGGGACATCACGTGTAATCTCCTCAGGTCCGAGCTTTGTATCACGTGACTCTACTTCATATTCCTCGATATGAACTGATGTATACACATCATACTCTACGAGACGCTCTGAAAGAAGAACAGCATCCTCGTAGTTGTATCCTTCCCATGTCATGAATCCGATAAGCGGGTTCTTTCCAAGAGCAAGCTCTCCCTGACTTGTTGAAGGACCGTCTGCGATAACATCGCCTGCCTTAACCTTGTCACCCTTAAATACGATAGGTCTCTGGTTGTAGCAGTTTGACTGGTTAGAACGAGAGAACTTTGTAAGGATATACTCTCTCTTGTTTCCGTCAGTCTCTTTTATAATAATGCGGTTTGACTCTGAAGATAATACCTCTCCGTCTGCCTTTGCAACTACGCAGACACCTGAGTCAACTGCGGCCTTTGTCTCAATACCTGTACCAACTACAGGAGCCTCTGTGGTCAGAAGCGGAACGGCCTGACGCTGCATGTTTGATCCCATGAGGGCACGTGTAGGGTCATCGTTCTGTAAGAATGGAATCAGCGCTGTAGCTACTGAGAATACCATCTTTGGAGACACATCCATATAATCAAATGCTGACTTATCGTACTCCTGAGTTTCCTCTCTGTAACGACCTGAAACTGAGTTACGTACGAAATGTCCTTCGGCATCAAGCTTCTCATTAGCCTGTGCTACGTGGTAGTTGTCCTCCTCGTCGGCTGTCATGTATACAACCTCTTCTGTGACTACCGGGTTCTTAGGATCAGTCTTGTCAATCTTACGGTATGGGGCCTCTACGAAGCCATACTCATTGATTCTCGCATAGCATGCAAGTGAGTTGATAAGACCGATGTTTGGTCCCTCAGGAGTCTCTACAGGACACATACGGCCGTAGTGAGTGTAATGTACATCTCGAACCTCGAATCCGGCACGGTCTCTTGAAAGACCACCAGGTCCAAGTGCTGATAAACGTCTCTTGTGAGTAAGCTCTCCAAGAGGGTTGTTCTGATCCATGAACTGTGAAAGCTGTGAAGAACCGAAGAATTCTTTAACAGCGGCAGTTACAGGCTTTATATTGATAAGTGACTGAGGTGAAATTCCCTCTAAGTCCTGTGTAGTCATTCTTTCACGAACAACACGCTCCAGTCTTGAGAGACCGATACGGTACTGGTTCTGTAACAGCTCTCCAACCGCACGGATACGTCTGTTTCCAAGATGATCGATATCGTCATCTGTTCCTGCGCCCCACTCTAAGTGCATATTGTAGTTGATAGTTGCGAAGATATCTTCTTTAGTAATATGCTTTGGAATAAGGTCAGATATATCTCTCTTTATAGCCTCGATTCTATCCTCAAGAGAATCATACTCCTCGAGAATCTGAGCAAGTACCGGATAGTAAACAAGCTCAGTAACACCGATAGACTTAGGATCCTCAAGCTCAGGAATCCAGCTTCTGATGTCAACCATCATAGAAGAAAGAATCTTGACATTTCTTGTCTCTGTCTGAATCCATAAAGCAGGAACAGCAGCGTTCTGGATCTGTGTAGCAAGCGCACGGTCAACAACAGTACCTGCCTCAGCGATAACCTCACCTGTAGAAGGATCAACTACGTCCTCAGCTAAAACCTGTCCACTGATACGGTTCTTTAAAGCAAGCTTCTTATTAAACTTATAACGTCCTACCTTGGCAAGGTCATATCTTCTAGGATCGAAGAACATTGCTGTGATAAGGCTCTCTGCACTCTCAACTGAAAGTGGCTCGCCCGGACGAATCTTCTTATATAACTCTAATAAACCAGCCTCATAGCTTCCCTGTGGCTCACGCTCTGTGATTGCAGGGTCCTTGCTGAATGATGCCTGGATCTTTGGCTCATCTCCGAACATATCGAGAATAGCCTGGTTTGTACCTACTCCAAGTGCACGTAAAAGTACTGTGATAGGTACCTTACGTGTTCTGTCTACTCTTACATAAAAAACGTCGTTAGAGTCTGTCTCATACTCAAGCCATGCACCACGGTTTGGAATAACAGTACAAGAATACAGGGTCTTTCCGAGCTTATCATGAGCAATTCCGTAATAAATACCAGGAGAACGAACTAACTGACTGACAATAACTCGCTCTGCACCGTTGATTACGAATGTACCGGTCTCTGTCATTAAAGGCAGATCACCCATGAAAATTTCATGCTCATTAATCTCATCTGTCTCTTTGTTGTGAAGTCTGACTTTAACCTTTAAAGGAGCTGCGTATGTTGCATCTCTTTCCTTGCACTCAGGAATTGTATACTTTACATCATCTTCGCATAATGTAAAATCTACAAAATCAAGACTAAGCTTTCCGCTGTAATCTGTGATTGGAGAGATATCCGCAAAAGCTTCCTTGAGACCTTCGTCTAAGAACCACTGATAAGAATCCTTCTGGACCTCAATCAGATTTGGCATCTGCAGAACCTCTTTTTGTCTTGAGTAACTCATACGCATGCTTTTTCCGGATGTGACCGGACGTATTCTGTTTTTCTCCATTGACGTTTCACCTCTCGTTTTTATTTTAATCTAGCAAGTATCTAGATAATGATTCAAAAACCACCCCAGTTACTATATCTTGTGGTTTTTCTCTTGTGCACATATTTGCGAATGCATTTTAGTGTAATTTACCTATTGACAAATTTGCATCATTTAAAAAATTGCATAAAAATGCCACTGCACCACAATAGTGCAACGTATACTATACAACAAATCACCGACAATTGCAAGTACTTTTTTATTTTTTTCACTGTCGCGCAATAATTTTCATCGCCGTCGGATAGGCTACGAGCGGAGGTCCCAAAAATGCTCAGGCATTTTCGGGACGCGCTCCGACTGTCGCGCAATAAAAACATAAAAAAGAGCCAAGGCGCAAATAGAATTTGCCCTTGGCTCTTTTTTATGTTTTTACTCCGCTCGTAGCCTATCCGACTATTTAAGAGTAACCTTAGCACCCTCTGCCTCAAGTTTAGCCTTAGCATCCTCTGCTGAAGCCTTGTCAAGCTGCTCTTTGATAACCTTTGGTGCGCCATCAACAGCGTCCTTAGCCTCTTTAAGTCCAAGACCTGTGATCTCACGAACAACCTTGATAACCTTAACCTTGTTTGGTCCAACCTCTGTAAGCTCTACGTCGAACTCAGTCTTCTCCTCAGCTGCTGCTCCGTCAGCTCCTGCTGCTGCAACTACAACACCTGCTGCTGCAGAAACACCGAACTCTTCTTCACAAGCTTTTACTAAATCATTTAACTCTAATACGCTTAACTCTTTGATAGCATCAATAAACTCTGCTGTTGTTAACTTTGCCATTATAATTTCCTCCATTTAAAAATTTAATTATGATAATAAGGTTCAAATATAATATTTGAATTATTCTGCTGCTGGAGCTTCCTCTGCAGCATCCTCTGCTGGTGCTGCCTCTACGGCTGCATCTGCAGCGCCACCCTGCTCTGCGATCTGATTGAGTACACGAGCAAGATTTGTGATAGGTGACTGAATGCTTCCAAGTAATTTTCCAAGAAGCTCATCTCTGCTAGGTACAGCGGCGATTGCCTTCATACCCTCAGCATCATAAAATGTTCCCTCAACTACACCTGCTTTAATCTCTAAAGCCGGAGCTGTTTTAGCGAACTTAGCTAAGATTCTAGCTGGTGCTGTTGCATCCTCTGTTGATACAGCGAATGCGCTTGGTCCTTCAAGGACATCCTTTAATCCCTCGAACTCTGTTCCCTGGATTGCACGGTTTACTAAAGTATTCTTGTATACCTTGTAAGTTACACCGGCTTCTCTTAACTGTTTACGTAACTGAGTATCCTCTGCTACTGTGAGTCCTAAGTAATCAACAACTACTACTGACTGTGCACCATTGATAACACCGGAAATCTCATCTACGATTGGCTGTTTAAGTTCTACCTTTGCCACGATTCATTTACCTCCTTTTAGATTTTCGCATAAAAGACATGAGGTATTTGATTTATTAATCAAAGAAACCCTCCTGCCTGTCGACAGAAGGGTACAAGTCAAAATTCAAGATAAATCTCGAAAATTCCCTCGGTAGGTTCTACGTTTACGCCTTGCGGCACCTACTGTCTTCGGCAATATGCATTGCAATTATATCAAACTATATTACGGATGTCAATTACTTTCCGCAAAACTTTTGCTTGGCGTTTGATAGGTCTTGTAAATTGTTTTACTGTAACTGTTTAACTATCTTACTGTGTAATCTTAACCACGTTTAACTTAACGCCAGGTCCCATTGTAGATGTAAGAGTTGCGCTCTTAATGTACTGACCCTTTAAGCTAGCAGGTTTTGCTTTATTAATTGCACCCATAAGAGACTGGAAGTTGTCGTTTAACTGCTCGTCTGTGAAAGATGCTTTTCCAACTGGCACATGGATAATGTTTGTCTTGTCCAATCTGTACTCAATCTTACCGGCTTTGATATCGTTAACAGCTTTTGTTACATCCATAGTAACTGTTCCTGCCTTTGGGTTTGGCATTAAGCCCTTTGGTCCAAGGACACGTCCTAAACGACCAACAACACCCATCATATCAGGTGTAGCAACTACAACGTCGAAGTCTAACCATCCCTCGTTCTGGATCTTTGGAATTAACTCCTCGCCTCCAACGAAGTCAGCTCCTGCTGCCTGTGCCTCGTCAACCTTAGTTCCCTTAGCGAAAACTAAAACCTTAACTGTTTTTCCTGTTCCGTGTGGTAATACAACCGCACCACGGATCTGCTGCTCTGCGTGACGTCCGTCGCAGCCTGTTCTAAGATGAAGTTCGATTGTCTCGTCAAATTTAGCTGTAGCATTTTTCTTTACGATAGAGATAGCGTCAGCAACATCGTACTGCTCTTTCTTATCAAATGCCTTAACAGCGTCTTGATACTTCTTTCCTCTTTTCATGAAAAAATAACCTCCTGGTGGTAATATCGGGAGAGGGCCCTCCCACATTTACGTTTCTTTGTTATTATTTTAGGTTACATAAATTTGTAACTTCTTTAGGGGTATGTTGGTTTCGCTAAGTGTTAGTCAACCACTTCAACACCCATTGATCTTGCTGTACCAGCGATCATGCTCATTGCAGACTCAAGTGAAGCTGCGTTTAAGTCAGGCATCTTAAGCTCAGCGATTTCCTGAACCTGTGCCTTTGTGATCTTAGCAACCTTCTTCTTGTTTGGCTCGCCTGAACCAGACTGAATCTTGCAAGCTTTCTTGATTAATACCGGAGCAGGTGGAGTCTTAGTAATGAAACTGAAACTTCTGTCTGCATATACAGTAATAACTACAGGGATAATTAAGTCGCCCTGATCGGCTGTCTTTGCATTAAACTGCTTTGTGAACTCTACGATGTTTACACCGTGCTGTCCAAGTGCAGGTCCAACTGGAGGAGCTGGAGTTGCCTTTCCAGCAGGGATCTGCAATTTAATGTATCCTTCTACTTTCTTTGCCATTTGGAATTGCCTCCTTAATTTGTTTTCTTAACATCTGCGAAACTTACTTCTACCGGTGTCTCGCGACCGAACAGCTCTACATTAATTGTAACTGTCTGCTTGTGATAATTCATAGCTGTGATAACACCGACTGTATCCTTCCAGACACCGCCGATAACGACTATCATGTCACCCTCAGCAAAATCAACTACCACGTTTTCCGTCTTAATACCCAAAGGTCTCATCTCGGCTTCTGTGAGAGGAACCGGTTTGCTTCCCGGACCTACAAATCCAGTTACGCCTCTGGTATTTCGTACAACGTACCATGTATCATCATTCATAATCATATGAATAAGAACATAGCCTGGAAACATCTTCTTGGAAACCTGTTTACGAACACCGTTCTTCACCTCTGTAACGTCCTCCAACGGAACACGTACTTCAAGGATCTGGTCCTCAAGATGTCTGTTTTCGATTGTTTTGTCAATATTAGCTTTGACTTTGTTTTCATAACCTGAATAGGTATGAACTACATACCAGTTCGCTTCTGTCATAATCACTTTGCCTCCGTTTTAAAAATGTAAACCAATAAGGAAATCTACGCCCTGCTGGATGCCCCAGTCAAGAAGCGCAATAATAAGACCGGTAACTACTGAAACCGCCAGCACTGCAATGGTCTGTCTGATGACCGATTGCTTCTCAGGCCAGATAATCTTCTGAAATTCAGCTTTCAGACCTGAAAACCAGCTTGTTTTTGGAGCCTTTTCGACTTTTTCATTCTGTCCCATAATGTACTCCTTCACTCAGTTCCTAGACTATTTTGTTTCCTTGTGCATTGTATGAGTTCTGCAGAATCTACAATACTTCTTGGTTTCCATTCTGTCCGGATGAGCTTTCTTGTCCTTTGTCGTGTTGTAATTACGATTCTTACACTCAGTACATGCCAATGTTATTTTCGTGCGCACAACTTCCACCTCCATTAAATTCTTTGTGTTTTTCTACACCTTTTAGTCGAAAATAAGTCCGACCTAAAAAAAGGCATAAAAAAAAGACCTACTTCCAAGCTTTCATACTATATCATGATTTTCCATGTCCGTCAACATCTTTTACAATGGTTTTTATGATTTTTTGCAGCTTTTACGCCAAATTGTGAATTTTTAGTAAAATTTTACCATATACAGAGGTAGGGAAAATGAGGTATGATGCCGATATACTATTCAAGTAGAATCTTTTTGGTGCAAAGGATATGCACCTCACAGGAGAACAGGTCTGTTACTGTCCTGCTCTCAATCCTCAATTCAGGGAAGAAAGGAGGGGAATCTCAATGGCAAAGATTGATAATGCCTACGCTTATTATATCTCGACGTATGCCCAGAAAACGGTTTCACGTTATGATTCACACAAGAAAAGTGAACTGCGCAAAGTTTATAATGAAATTGTCAAAATAAATAAAGATTCGCCTCTTTATAAAATTCCGAATCTCACCGATGCGAAAAAATATGCCATAGACATCAAGGAAAATGCGCGCTCCATTCAGAACGTTGTGGCATCTCTTTCCGACCAATACGGTTCATTTGAGGATTCTTTTAAGAAGAAAGTTGCCATGTCTTCCGATGACGAAAAAGTCAGTGTGACCTATATCGGCGACGGAAGTGAAGAAAGTAAAACCAATAACTTTGACATTGAAGTGCAGCGGCTTGCCACACCCCAGATCAATCAGGGACGTTTTTTAAAAGACAATACACTGTCGATGCGTCCCGGCGCATATTCTTTTGATCTGAATACGCCCGGTGCTGCATATGAATTTCAATATAATATCAATTCCGATGAAACCAATCTGGATGTGCTAGACAAGCTAGCCAGGCTTGTCAACTCCTCCAGTCTTGGAATTACCGCCGAAATACTGTCCGATGGAAACGGTTCGAGCGCGCTGAAACTGACTTCCATACAGACCGGTCTGGCAGATAACGAAACCGAACTTTTTTCCATTGCACCGGATGCCAGCACAGGTTCCACGGAAATCA
>OHSW01000425.1_pt1 | contig 12925 bp, 10 predicted proteins | sample 1578821 | NCBI WGS metagenome assembly OHSW01 (sample SAMEA3879555, study PRJEB24766) | human gut metagenome | biome: human-associated habitat; feature: feces | place: USA | collected 1985/1987
TTGCCGGTCTGGCGGTCGCCGATGATCAGCTCACGCTGGCCGCGGCCGATGGGGAACATGGAGTCGATGGCCAGGATGCCGGTGTGAAGCGGGGTATCCACGCTCTGGCGCTCCAAAATGCCGGGGGCCTGCTTTTCGATGGGGTTGTAGCCTTCGGCGTTCACCGGGCCCTTGCCGTCAATGGGCTCGCCCAGCGGGTCGATGACACGGCCCAGGAAACCATCACCCACAGGGATGCCGGCGCGCTTGCCGCTGCGGGTCACCAGAGTGCCCACGCCCACGGTCTCGGCACCGTCGAACAGCATGATGCCCAGCTTGCCCGGGTCCACACTTTCGACCATGCCCTTGGCACCGTTCTCAAAGGTGACGATCTCACCATAAACGGCCTTGTCCATGCCCTCCACCTGCACGATGCCATCGGCAGAGGAGATGACCACGCCGCCCTCGGCAGAGGTCTGGGCGGGCTTGTAATCCTCGATGCGGGTCTTGAGGGTGGCCAGAGAGGGCTTGCCAGCCATCATCTGGTCCAGCTGGTGGCGGCCGGAGTTGTCGAATACCCGGTCGCCAACCTGCAGCACATAGCCGGAGAGCAGGCTCTCGTCCACCGAGACATTCAGGATGACCTCAGTGGCATCGTAGAGCTTCTTGACCTCAGTCTTGATGCGGGCAATGTCCTCTTCACGGAGCTGATGTGCGGCGCGCAGGTCGGCCTTGACGATGCGGTTCTCAGAGAAGAATTCGCGGCTGAACTCAGTTGCCATGCTCAGCACCTGCTTTCTCCAGCAGATCGTCCAGCAAACGGGAATCGTCCTGCTCGGTCAGGTTCCGGCTCAGCAGCTTCTCGCACATGGCGCGGGCCAGTGCGGTGGTCTGTGCGTCGGCTTCGCGCAGCTTGTGCTGGCGCTCTGCCTCAGCAGCGGCCTTGCCCTCGGCTACAATGGCATCGGCCTGTTTCTGGGCCTCGGCCAGCAGCTGCTGCTTTGCAGTTTCGGCCTGTTGCTCGTAAGTCTCGCGGCGGGCAGCAGCCTCGGTGTCCACATTGCGCAGCTTGTCCTGCGCAGCGTTCATGGCCGCAGCGGCCTCCTTTTTGGAGGTCTCGGCGGCGTTCAGTGCGTCATCCACCTGTTTCTGACGCTGTGCGATGATCCCCATAACAGGCTTGTACAGGAATTTCCGCAGCAGCAAAAACAGAATCAGAACGTTGACGACTGTATACAGAAGATTCAGATTCAGTGTCAGCATTCGTCATGCCTCCGTTATCAACCCAGGAACAGGATGATCAGCAGTGCAACGACGAAACCGAAAATTGCAGTACCTTCGGCCAGAGCAGCACCCAGCAGCAGGTTGGTCTGGATCTTGCCGGAAGCCTCGGGCTGGCGGGAAATAGCCTCGGTTGCCTTGCCGGTTGCAATGCCGATGCCAATGCCGCCGCCAATACCAGTCAGCGCTGCAATGCCAGCGCCCAGAGCGATAAGTCCGTTCATAATTTTAATCTCCTTTTGATTTGATGATGGAAAGGGTTTACTCTTCGTCTCCCATGGTCTCCTTCATAAACAAAGAGGTAAGGAACACAAAGACGTAGGTCTGGATCAGACCATCGAACAGGTCAAAATACAGGCTGAAGATGGCAGGCACGAACACAGGCACCACCAGCTTGATCAGCTCCATAATGACAAAAGCGCCCAGCACGTTGCCGAACAGTCGCATGCACAGGCTGGTGGGCCGGATGGCCACCTCCAGCACGTTCATGGGGGCCATGATGGGGGTGGGGGCAGCCAGGCTCTTGAGGAAGCCAACGCCGCCGCGTGCATGGATGCCGGCATACTCGATCAGGCAGATGCTCATCAGAGCAAGGGCCGCTGTGACGTTCAGGTCCTTTGTGGGGGGCTTGATGCCGAACACACCGATCAGGTTGGAGCAGCCGATGTACAGCGCCACGCTCATCAGATAGGGGACATAGCGCTTTCCACTTTCGCCCAGCAGGCCCACAAAGAAATCATTGATCGTAGTAACGACCGTTTCTAGGATGGCCTGCCGCTTGGTGATGTGATCCACCCGCAGATTCCGCGTCAGCAGGATGGAGCCGATGACAAGAAACGCCATGATGCCCCAGCTCACGACCACGGACTCCGGAATGGAAAGCCCGAACACCGTGACCATGTCAACATTCAGCTCTTCTTTCAAAGCAGCAGTCAACGCATTCATTGATTAGCACTCTCTCCTTTCTTAATTTGTGATGGTATCATAGCACGATTTCTGTCGGTTTTACAGCCCTCCACCTAACATTCTACTTTTTGTTATATTCCATTTCTGCTTTGGATGAAAACAGTTGTGCAGATTGCAAAAAGTACAGGTGAGAAACTATGCGATTTGCACAATCTCTTTGCTGATTCTTAGCCATCTGTACCATTTTCTGGCCTTTGGATGAGGTGAAATCGATATATTATTCACAGATTTTATAGCGGGCATATCAGATTTATATAGCTGCATGCTCTGTGATGATATCTATTTAATATGCCGGAGCAGTGTCTGCGATGGCCCTGCACGATCTGCGGGGCAGAGCCTTTGCCCGGGGAGGTGGAGTAGCGCACCGGAAAGACGAAATTCATGTATCCCAGAAATTTGGACTTTTGATGCAAAAATATGTCTAATTTGTTGTGCACTCTGCGAATAGACAAACTGCGCATCTTCCTGTATAATAAAGCCAGAAACCAGAGAAGTACAGCAGAAGCTCAAATGAGAGCTAACCCCGCTGACTTTAAGTAGAAAGGAGCGAGACCGATGGTTGATATGGAACCCGCACAGTTCGGACAGACTGTCGGGATTCGCTGAGAAGCAAAACAGAGGCTCTCCACAAACGGGATGTTTCCCCCGTATAACAAAACAAATCAAAGAGCCGGTCTTGAGCATCAAAAATGCGAAAACAGTACAGTCTGTCAGAATAAATCCCCTGGCAATTCAAATAGATCCGCCCGAGGTGATCTCCCATGATGAGGACAGTTACACGGATGCACCTGTTTGAATGACCAAAAAGGAGTAACTCCAATGTACTAAGTAATGGAATCCCTGGCAAATCTAACTCGAAAGAATGTGGTAATATGAAATTCATCTTCAGAATCTCGGTACCGCAGTCCAACAGTTAAGAGAAGGGTCAGTCCAATGTACTAGAGTAGTTCATCCCCTTGCATAGAACTCTTCAATTTCAGGTAGTTTCTAAGGAGAGTCACCCTATGAAACGCATACTCCGAAAATGAGAGAACCCAAGGAGAAGAGGCTTATGACTCCGAAGAAGTAAGTATCCAGCCGGACGAGGGCTTGCAAACGCCTCGATTCGGCTGGTTTTTGTTTATGGAGTTTTTACGGAGGTACCCCCGCATGAAATTTGACACATCCCTTTTGCTGAACCTGTTTGCTGCCGCTGCCATGCTGGTAATGGGCTTTCGCAGTTTTTCCAAAAAGCACCAGATGAAGTTCAGCGATGACGAAGAGCGGGCTATGTGGGAGAAAAAGTTCGGTGTGTTCTATTTCTTTAATGCCGTTGTGTTTGCCGCTTCGCCGTTTTTGCCCCACACTTCCATTGGCGGCAGCCGCCTGCTCTCTATCGGCATTGCTGCGGACACCGTGTTTCTGCTGATGTACCACGCTTGGAAAAAAGGCCGGGAAGACGACTGAACCGTTTCAAAAAGCATTGCACCTCCTGCATTTCTCTGCTACAATGGAGAAAATGCAGGAGGTATTTTTTATGGTCAAGCATATCATTCTCTGGCAGCTCAAGGACGAGCTTTCTGCCGCCGAAAAGGCAGAGATCAAGGCGAACATCAAAACCGGACTGGAGGGCCTGGCAGGACAGATCCCGGGCCTTGTGGAGGTGCATGTGAACATCAACGGCCTGCCCTCTTCCAACGCAGACCTGATGCTGGACACCACCTTTACCGATGCAGCCGCCCTCAAGGGCTACTCCACCCACCCCGCCCACGTGGCTGTGGCCGATGGCAAGGTGCGCCCTTACACCAAGACCCGCGTCTGCCTGGATTTTGAAGTGTAACGGAACATGCAAAAAGAACACCCCCTCTGCGGTGCAGCTTCAGAAACTGCCATGCAGAGGGGGTGTATTTTGTGTTATGAGCAGATGGAACGCTTAGCGAGCGTCACGGTTTGCTTCGTACTCGTCCATGGAGACATAGTGGTCGAGGACGTGGATGCCCTTCAGGCGCTTATTGGAGAAGCCGGTGGAAGCGTACTGGCCCTCCCAGTAGTTCAGGCGGGTCGCCAGATAGGCGGGCACGCTCATGCCGCGCGGAATGACCAGTGCGTTGGTGATGAGCAGAGTCTCGGCATCGGCAAAGGCCTTGTAGCGGGCATCGATGTCATCGGTGATCTGCTTTGCAGCCTCGATGGCGTTCATGTAGGCCATGACAGCATCTGCGGTCTCGCCGGTGATGAAGCCGTCTTCCACGCCGGTGCGCAGGTAAGCATAGCGCATTCCACGGGAATCCTTAGCCTGATAGAACGGGTCGGTCTCGGTCTCGGGGTCGGAGTAGTCAGCGCCCCAGTTGCAGAGCAGGAACTCGAACTTGCCGTTGCGGCGCACAGCAGACAGGAAGCTGTCGGAGGGGCCGGCGGTGATGATGATGTCGATGAAGTCGGTGCCGTCGTTCAGCACACCCTCCAGCTGCTGCTTGAGCACCTGGCACTGCTTGTCCCAGTCGGTGGAGGAGGGGTTGTAGGGCAGCTGCACCTTGATGGGGAAGGTGACCCCCTGTGCAGTCAGCTCCTCAATGGCAGCATCGCGGTACTCCTTGGCCTTGGCCTCGTCGAAGAACTCGGTGATGTTGGCGAGGTCGCCGCACTTCAGGTAGTCCACGCCGTCAGCGTTGGCGCAGAAGCTGGGGGGCGTGATGGTGTTCAGCTTGTAGCTGTCATAGCCCAGAGGTGCGCTGACAGCCAGCGTAACGGCGTTGTTGATGCCGTACAGGAAGGCCTTGCGGAAGTTGGTGTTGTTGATGGCCTTGGCCCAGTTCTCGGGTTCGTATTCTGCATCCACGCCCTCAACGTTCCAGTTGGAGAACTCGTGTGCAAAGGGCATGAAGTTGAACATGTAGAAGTAGGTGTAGTTGGTGTTGGGACGATCCATGGAGACCATGTCCTTGGTGGTATCATCGGCCAGCCAGCTGTCCAGAATGTCGGAACCGATGGTGGCTTCGTCGATCTCGCCGCGCTTGATCATCTCGGGGCCGTTCACGGCAGCCTCGGCATTGTAAATGCGGCTGATGGTGTCGATAAAGACATTGTCCGCATCATAGTTCTCGGGGTTCTTCTTCATGATCCAGGTTTCCAGAGACTCGTAATCAGACAGGTAGAAAGCACCGCAGCTGTACAGGGTCTCGGCGCTGGTGGCATACTGGTCGCCCATCTCGCTCAGCAGGGGGCCGTAGGCGGGCTCATAGGGCAGGTAGCACAGCAGGCTCAGGAAGCCGGGGAAATCGTAAGTCAGGGTGTAGGTCAGGGTGTGGTCATCCACAGCGGTCACGCCCACGGAATCAAAGTCCACGGGGGCGTAGGTGGAAGCGGTACCGTCTGCTGCGGTCACGGTCACGTTGCCGCTGCCATCGGTGACATAGGTGGTGCCGTCATCGTCCACAGTGCCGTTTTCAGCATTGGTCAGGTAGACGTGATAGTTGTAGTAATCGTCCGCACCGGCAATGTAGGCGGTGACCAGGCCCACGTTGGAGGAAGCGTAATCCGGGGTCAGCACATACTGCAGGGCATCCACAAAGTCCTGTGCGGTCACGGGGGCAACGACTTCGCCGTTGTTGTCCACCCAGTTCTCCTCACGCAGGGTGAAGGTCCAGGTCAGGGTGTCGGCATCCCACTCCCACTTGGTGGCCAGGCCCTCGCGCATCACGCCCTTGTTGTCGTACTCGACCAGGGTGTCCACGCAGTTTGCACCCACGACCATTTCCAGGTCGGTGGCGGTGGTCAGGTAGTTCAGGGTCGCAGGCTGGCTGGAATAAAGCACGGTGTACTTGCTGGTATCCGCACCGGAAGCAGAACCGGAGGAGCTGCCGCCGCTCTTGCCGCCGCAGCTGGACAGCAGACCGGCGGCGCAGGCACCTGCGGCTGCCAGGCCGCTTGCCTTGAGGAACTGACGACGAGAAATAGACTGTTTCATAATGAAATTCCCTCTTTTCTTCGTGTTGAAGTCTGGTTGCCGCCCAAAGCCGACAGGCCCGCTGTTTCCCGGCAGCGGGAAGCAAAAAAGGCGTAACGGAAACACATCCGTTACGCCTTTGTAACTTGTCCTCCCGACCACAGCTGGGTGGTTAAAAAGAATTATAGCATTATTTTGGGATTGCGTCAATGGGAAACATGCTCGCCCTCTCAGTCATTGCTCCGCAATGCCAGCTCTCCCAAAGGGAGAGCCTTTGGCAAACTGGGAAAGCAAGTTTTATTCATTTACAGTGGAAGTGACCGGAACGCCAGGGGCTCCCCCTTCGGGGGAGCTGCCGCCGATAGGCGGCTGAGAGGGTGAGGCATTTTTAATTTCTTCTGCCAGCTCCTTTGCAGCTGCTTCTGCAGCCTTTTTGGCCTCGCGCTCGGCCTGACGCTCCTTGGCGCGGGCCACAGCCTCTTCCTGACGTTTTTTGGTGCGCAGCTTGATGCGGCAGACAGAACAGATGCCGTCCGCACAGTTGGGCGCAATGGGCTTGCCGCATTCCTTGCAGAGGGTCTTGGTGCACTTGTAGACACTGACAGGGCCAAGGCTGGTGAGCTGGCGCAGCTTCAGGCCGTCCAGACCGCCGTTGGAGCAGGCGGCAACGCAGACCCCGCACTCGCTGCACTTCCACGGCGTGATCACCGCGCGGGTCTGGCCGTCGGGCAGGTCCTCAAACTTGATGGCACCGCTGCGGCAGCTCTTCTCACACCGGCCGCAGGCAAAGCACTTTTGAGTGAAGTTGGGCAGGTGGTAGCCATAGCGCAGGGGCGTTTCGGACACTGCCTTGAGCTGCTTGGTGTACTGGTGGAGCAGCAGCCGGAAATCCTGGCTGCTCTCGTCCTCGCTGCGCAGGCCGGGCAGCATCCGCAGCAGCTGCTTGGTGCCCTTTTTGGAGCCGGAGGTCACCTGCTCCATCATCTCACGGCGGGAATATTCCTTGACGTGGAAGGGGGCATCGTCCAGCTCGTATGCCAGCGTGAACCGGGCCTCGAACAGGGGCTGGCCGAAGAACTCCACCAGCCGGGTCAGAACGGCACGCAGATGCTCGGCGCAGATATCGTTCTCGCACTCGCCGCAGGGGGTCAAGTCGAGGACGATCTTCTTGTTCAGGGCAAGGTAGGCCAGCGCTTCCCACGAATAGGCCGAGACGCAGGTGCGCACCACGGTGTTTTTCCGGGTGGATTTTTCGCAGCCGATCCAGATGGTGTCGCCATCGCTGTCGGCAGGGGAGATATCCCGCTGCACCTGCTCCGGCGAGGGGGCAATGCAGCCCGACCGGCAGGCCGAGACGCACAGGCCGCAGTCGGTGCAGGGATCCCAGTCCTTGACGAGGTTGGGGCGGGTGAAGATCTCATCGCCATAGGGGCAGATGTCCTTGCAGGCTGTGCAGGGGGTGCGGTGGGGGTGCAGGTTCCAGCACTGCTTGCGGTTCACCTCGGGGTGGGTGGTCTTCATCAGCGCATCCATGGCGTAGCGCGTAAAGATACTCATAGGATCACTCCTTTTCGGGGTCCATCACCGTGGTGATGTCGGCGTTGTCCAGCAGGAAGCGCTGGACTTTCTGTGCAACCAGTGCGGCGGCAAGGGTGTCCGGGCTCAGCACCCGGCGGATATCGGCCTCCGGGGTGTCCTGCAGCTGGGACAGGCGGCGGTACTCGTTGTTGACCTCCAGCGTGCTCACGGTGATGTTCTCGGCCTCGGCAATGGAGCGGGATGCCAGCATGGAGCGCAGGTTCCGCTCGGCAGCGTCACGGTAGCCTGCCCGCAGGGCGGCAGCGGTGGTGTGGCTGTTCTTGCAGTGCTTTTCCAGGGTGATGTTGCTGCGGGAAAGCCGCTGCTCCAGCATCCGCATCTCATTATCGGCGGTGCGGTCCAGCATGGCCTCGGGCAGGTCCACGGTCAGGTTGGCACCGGCCTTTGCCAGCAGTTCCTGCCCGGCGGCGCGGTCGGCGGCATCTTCGTGGATCTTCCGCTTTTTGGCCCGCACGGCCTCGCGCATGGCGGCAAGGTCTGCATAGCCCTGTGCCCGGGCAAATTCCTCGTTCAGCTCCGGGGTGGTCTTTTCGGCCACGGAGTGCAGCTTGATCTCAAACTGTGCGGTCTTGCCGGAGAGCTCCTCCACCCGGAACTGCTCCGGGTAAGTGAAATCGAAGCGGAAGGTCTCGCCAGCGGTGTGGCCGTAGATGGCATCTTCGGCGGCAGGCATCAGCTTGCCGTCCCCCAGAACCACCATCACCTTTTCCATCCGGCTGTCAGGGATCTCCTCCCCGTCCATGAAGCCGACAAAATCCAGCAGGACCCGGCTGCCGCGCTTGGCGGGGGCGGTGGAGTTGTGGTAGACGGAGCGCATCCGGGCCTGGTGGACCATCTCCTGGTCAATGGTCTTTTCGGAAAGCGGCCGCACATGGCGGGTGATAGCCAGCCCCTTGTACTGGCCTAATTTTACTTCTGGTAGATTTTTTGCGTTGTTGGACATATCGTTTTACTCTCCTTTTATAAACCATGAGCAGCCAGCCAGTTTTCCACAACTGCGGAAAACATTTCTGGGTATTTGGCGTTTTCAGCATCAAATTCATGGAGATAGGTCTCCACTTCCTCACGTGTCACGGGAGTGGTGCGTTCCCAGATCGTGAACACCGTGCCGTTGCCCATATCGAAGGTCGCAACTTGCTGGTGGGTAGTCTCTCTCAGCTGAAGAAAAACGGCGTTGAACCGGTGGCCCAGTTCCGTGTCCGGAGCCAGTGAGAGGGGGAACGGGTCTGCAGTTACCACATATCTGGCATCAAAGAAACCGGTGGGGAAATAGTGGGTGCCCGGTACCGAGAAGCTGTCCGGCAACTTGCCGTCCAGTGCATGGTTGGGCAGGTCACAGTTCCGCAGGTGGCCGGGATTGTAGAGCATGTCATCCGGGATCATATAGGCGACCTCACCCTCCCCCAGATGTTCAACCAGCCATTGTGCCATGGCCTGGATCTGCGGTTTGTCCTTGCGGTCATAGGTCAACTCGTCCAGCCGCTGATACTCAGCAAGGTCTGCCGGGTGGAACGCATGGATAACGAACTCTGGCAAGGCCATGACAGTGAGCGGGGAGCACCGCACCGACACGGCGAACAACAGTGTAAAGACCCAGAAACAAAGCTTTGGTATTTTGAAATGCTCGATACTCTCTGCCAGACCCGCCGCACCGCAGAGAAACAGAATGATATAGGCGGGCACGTACAGCAGCATCTGATGGGAGCCGGAATTCTGCACTCGGGTAAATAAGAGCATACTGAGCATCAGCTCACACAGCGCCAACACAGGCAGGCTGGGCTTTTTCCGCTTGACGCAGAGCCACAAACCAAACAGGATCAAAATAAGGTTCAGCAGGCCGGTGCGCATGGCATGATAATAGAGCTCTACTGCAATGCCGCCGACATTATAGTACGAATAGCGGTCGGAGTAGTTAAAAGCCAGGATCTTGCTGACCATGGGCCAGAGCAGGACCACCATTGCTGCCATGGCGCAGACACCAAACAGGATGAGGTTGCGTACTCGGCGCAGGGCAAGGCCCTTTTGGCCCTGTTTTGCGAGCTTTGCACTGCTTACAAAAAGCAGAAGCGCATAAGAAAAATAATAGCCCACCACAAAATATAAGTACCAGCGGCGGCTCAGGATAAGCGCGGCCGTTGCCAGGAAGATGAGCACGAACCGCCCCGGCTCCAGCTTTTCAAAACGGTAGTCCAATGTGAGGAGCAGAATGGCAAAAGCGAAGATCAGACCGAACCAGTCCGGCTGTGCCAGCATAGCACTCATTCGCAGGAACGGATAGGTCAGCACCCAGGAAAAGCCGATGATAAAATACCAGAACTTATTCTTGACCTCCAGAATCTGCCCGATTTTGATCGTGAGACCAGCCAGCATCAGCATAAGGCTGGGGAGCACACAGAAAACCTGCGCAAAAGCGTAGCTGTCACCCGTTTTTGCGGTGAGGCAGAACGGGAACTCAGTGAACAAGGTGATGAAATTGGTGTAATCTTCAGAAAATGTGCTTATGATGTACTTAAAACCGGCCACCGGGCCCATCGCAAAAGCCGCTTCGGTATTGAACTGCTTCTGAATGTAGTTCACATAATCCCAGGCGTAGATAAACTGCCGCCGACCCAGCGCCCAATAGAAGTAGAGCACAGCTCCGGCCCAAAAGGCGATGATGGCTGCGCGGTGGAAGAAGTCCAGCTCCACACCGGCAGTGTGCAGCACCCACAGCGCGCCGTAGAACAGCACACAGCTGCACCACAGGCTCACCAGCGGGAAGAACGCCGCCGCGGTGGGGAACAGCAGGCCCACCAGCACCAGCAGGAGTGCTCCGGCACCCAGCCCGATGCCGCCTTTTGCCCAGGGCGAAAGGGTCTTCTTTTCGGAAAGTATTGTTGACATTGTACATGCTCCTCGGTTTTGAACCACAATATTACAGCTTACAGTATAATGGTTCCGGGCGGCACAGGCAAGAGGGCAGGCCCCCGGAAGATAAAATATCCCGCCTGTGTTTCAACAGACGGGATATTTTGAATGCAATATTACTTTTTGAAATTCTGCTTTGCCGCGATGGTGGCCTTGCGCTTCTGGGCGGCGGCCTTACGGGCAGAGGCCTGCGCGGCCTCCGGGTGGGGAGCCTCCGGCGTGATGCGGTACATCCGGCTGCCCATGGTGGGCAGATCCACGCTCAGGGTGTAGTCCCGGCCGTACACGCCGCCATCGGTGGTGTGCAGGTGTCTGGTGCGGCTGCGGTCCGCGCCGTTCCAGCAGGCAGCCTCGCTGTTCAGCAGCTCATCGGCGGCGCAGGGATACTGGAAGTAGAGCGGGAACTTTTTGTGGGCGGTATTCTGGGTGTTCATCACACAGAGGATGGTCTGGCCCGCTCCCTTCCGCAGCCAGGCGTACACGCCTTCGTCCCGGCTCTCGCAGGCAATCCACTCAAAGCAGTTCGGGTTGTATTCGCCATCGTAGAGGGCGGGTTCGGTGGCATACAGGCGGCCCAGCTCGGCAAAATATTTCTGGAAGCTGTCGTGGAAGGGATACTTCATCAGGCCCCAGTCCAGCTCCTTTTTCTCGTCCCATTCCCGGAAATGCCCCAGTTCATTGCCCATAAAGTTCAGCTTTTTGCCCGGGTGGGTGTACATGTAGAAGTAAAGGGTGCGCAGCTGGGCACATTTTTCCTCGTAGGTGCCCCACAGCTTATCGATGATGGTCTTTTTGCCGTGCACCACCTCGTCGTGACTGAGTGCCAGCAGATACAGCTCATTGTAGAAATACTGCATACTGAAGGTCAGCTTGTGGTAGGCATCGGGCCGCTCACCAAAGGGCGTGGCAAAATAATCCAGAGTGTCGTGCATCCAGCCCATGTCCCACTTATAATCGAAACCGATGCCGTCGTAGCGGGTGGGGGCGGTGACCTTGAGGAAGTTGGTGGAGTCCTCGGCGGTGTAGATGCCGGTGGGCCAGCGCTCGTTCAGGCCGTGGTTCAGGTTCCGCAGGAAGGTAACCGCACCCTCGTTCACGCCGCGGTTGGGGTCACCCTGCCAATAAAGAGCGCGGGAGATGGCATCCATCCGGATGCCATCGCAGTGGTAGACATCCATCCAGAGGGCAGCGGCGCTGTTCAGGAAGCTGCACACCTCCCGGCGGTAATAGTTGAAGTTGCAGGTGCCCCACTCGCTGTGGCCCACATCGCTGTCGTACTCGTAGAGGTGGGTGCCGTCAAAGTTGGCGAGCGCGTCGCCGTTGGCGGCAAAGTGGACGGGCACAAAGTCCATGATGACACCAATGCCCATTCGGTGGCAGGCGTTGACAAAGGCCGCAAAGTCGGCGGGGTCGCCGTAGCGGCTGGTGACAGAGAAGTAACCGGTGGTCTGGTAGCCCCAGCTGCCGTCAAAGGGATGCTCTGCCAGCGGCAGCAGCTCCACATGGGTGAAGCCCATCTCCTTCACGTAGGGCACCAGATATCTGCCGATGTCCCGGTAGGAGAGCATTTGGTCGTCGCCGGTGCGCCGCCAAGAGCCCAGATGTACCTCATAGATGTTCATGGGCTTCTGGTAGACCGGGTTGTTCTTCCGGTAATCCAGCCAGCTCCCGTCGCCCCACTGGTAACCGGACAGATCGTACAGCTTGGAGGCGGTGCCGGGGCGGGTCTCGGCATGGAAGGCATAGGGGTCGGCCTTGGCCAGGACCTTGCCCGAGCGGGTGTGCACGGCGTATTTATAGTTGTCATACTGCTGCAGGCCGGGGAGGAAGAGCTCCCACACGCCGCCCTCCAGGGCGGCCATGGGGTTGGCCCCATCATCCCAGCCGTTGAAGTCGCCCATTACGGCGACGGCCTGAGCATGAGGAGCCCAGACGCGGAACAGCCAGCCGGACTGTCCGCCGCGTACAGTGGGGTGGGAGCCCAGGAATTCCTGCGCCCGGACCGCCTGTCCCGCAAGGAACTGCGCCAGAGGCGCGGTGTCATTGGATATCGGCATAGGTGTCACTCCTTATTGGCAAAAATCCCCAAAAAGAGGGCTGGGAGCCAGGAGATCCTTGTCATTGGTGATAAAATAACTCCAGAATAGGTGGAAATTATTTGTATAAATTATACAACGTGATGGAGACATAGTCAAGACATGTATGGAAAAGCAAGTGTAAAATTTCCCATATTGGGCGGACGGGCGTTTTGGAGAGATTGCGCAGAGG
>OHSW01000434.1_pt1 | contig 12608 bp, 12 predicted proteins | sample 1578821 | NCBI WGS metagenome assembly OHSW01 (sample SAMEA3879555, study PRJEB24766) | human gut metagenome | biome: human-associated habitat; feature: feces | place: USA | collected 1985/1987
TGACGAGATAGCGTTCTTTGCCAAGTTCGTGCTATGCTCCAACAACGAGTATCTGCCTGTTATCATTGATGCAGGTGAAACACGCTATTGGGTGCGCAAGATAGACCGTCTGCAATCCGATGACACAGACTTCCTGCAAAAGCTGAAAGCTGAGATACCTGCCTTTCTGTATTACCTGCAATACAGACAACTTTCCACCGAAAAGGAAAGCCGTATGTGGTTTGCGCCCTCTTTGCTGCATACCGAAGCCTTGCAGAAGATTATCCGCAGCAACCGCAACCGATTGGAGATAGAGATGTGCGAACTTATCCTTGACATTATGGAAAGTGTCGGCACGGACACATTCTCGTTCTGCCACAACGACATTCTTCTTTTGCTGGTACATTCGCAGGTAAAGGTGGAGAAGCACCAAGTCAGAAAGGTATTGCAGGAATGTTGGAAACTTACTCCTGCCTCTAACGGGCTTACATATACCACTTACCAATTCAATTACAATCGGGAGTGCCGATATGAGCCGATAAAAAGAGTCGGTCGTTTCTACACCGTCACAAGGGAACAACTTGAATCCCTGTAATACTATTCTTTTTTTGTTGAATTGATGAATAATGATATAACCATACTGATAATAAACAGCATACACTCTCAACAAATTCTCAACAATCGAAAAGAAAAGTTGAGAGGGAAACAGCATCAGTTTGTTGGATTCTCTATTTGTGAGTGGTTTGTTGAGAAGATGTTGAGAATATAAAGCATTAACGTATAGGACAATACATATCTCATTCATCAAATCAACGTTTTTACAGTCATCATCAAATCCATAGAAATTATATCATGAACATCCAAGAAGCAAAACAAATCAAAATTGCGGACTATCTGCAAAGTTTGGGTTATTCGCCCGTAAAGCAACAGGGAAACTGCCTGTGGTATAAATCCCCGTTCCGTCAGGAAACGGAAGCCTCGTTCAAGGTGAACACCGACCGCAACCTGTGGTTCGATTATGGACTGGGAAGAGGTGGTAACATCATCGCACTTGCAGGGGTACTGTACGCATCCGACCATGTGCCTTATCTGCTTGGCAAGATAGCGGAACAGGCACCACACATCCGTCCCATATCTTTCTCTTTTCGCCAGCAGGCATCAGAGCCGTCCTTCCAACAGCTGGAGGTCGTGGAACTCAAGCATCCTGCATTGCTTCGATACTTGCAGGAGCGTGGGATAGACACCGCACTGGCGAAGTCGGAATGCAAGGAACTGCACTTCGTCCATAACGGCAAGCCCTATTTCGCCATCGGTTTTCCGAATGTGGCGGGAGGATTTGAAGTGCGTAACCGTTTTTTCAAAGGCTGTGTCGCACCCAAAGACATCAGCCATATTCGGCAACAGGGAGAAGCGAGAGAGAAATGCCTTGTATTCGAGGGCATGATGGACTATCTTTCATTCCTCACGTTGCGGAAGAGGAACTGCTCGAACTTGCCCGACCTTGACAGGCAGGATTACGTCATCCTCAATTCGACCGCCAATGTTTCCAAAGCTATAGATGTGCTGCACGGGTATGGACGTATCCACTGCATGCTCGACAATGACGAGGCGGGAAGAAAGGCGTATCGGGAATTGGAAAGGAAGTTCGCCGGACGCATCCGCGACTTCTCCGACAACTACAAAGGGCATAAAGACCTGAACGATTACCTGCGTGGAATCCGGCAGAAATTAGCCGTTAGTCCACCGCTAAGAACTATCGTAAAACCCAAGAAGAAAGGGTTGGGATTATGACATCCCGAATGAGAAAAACGGGAGATGCCCGAAACTCATTCCTTAAGGATTGGGAGGTAGCAAGTTTGTGTTTCGGGTGTACCGAAACCGCTTGCCACCCACCATCCAAATTGCAGGAGGTGGCATCCCGTCGGTCTATACAGTTGAATCAGTAACCGAATTAAAAGGAATAAAATATGGAACAGACAAAGGAACACAAGGAACGCAACAAGGGAGGTCGCCCCAAGAAGGAAGCAACCGAGAAACTGAAATACCGTATCGCAGTGAAAATGACGGCAGCCGACTACTTCCGCCTGCTGACACGATCGCATGAGGCGGGCGTATCACCAAGCGAGTACATGAGGGAATGTTTCCGTAACGGTCATGTGAAAGAACGGCTGTCGGAGGAACATGCCGGATACATCCGCCAACTCTGCGGCATGGCTAACAATTTCAACCAGCTTGCGCGTAAGGCAAACGCCGGAGGCTTCCACGATGAACGGTGGGACTGCAAGGTGGCAGTGGCAAGGATTCATGAACTTATAACCAAGATAGGGATATGATGGCGAAAATCGTAAAAGGAAGCGACTTCAAGGGTGTGGTGGATTACATCATCGACAAGAAGAAGGATACGCAGATAGTAGCAAGCGAAGGCTTGTTTATGGAAAATCTGGAAACTATCGCCATGAGTTTCAATGCCCAGTCACGGATGAACGATAAGGTGACAAAACCTGTCGGACATATCGCGTTGAGTTTTTCCAAAGAGGATGAGTTACGGCTGACGAACCGTATCATGGCAGGCATCGCGCTTGAATATATGGAACGGATGGGAATCAAGAATACGCAGTTCTTCATCGCCCAGCATTTCGACAAGGAGCATCCGCACGTGCATATTGCTTTCAACCGCATAGACAACAACGGCAATACCATATCGGACAGGCACGAGCGTCTGCGCAGTACCCGCATCTGCAAGGAATTGACCTTGAAATACGGCTTGCATATGGCTGGCGGAAAGGACAATGTCAAACGCAACCGCCTGAAAGAGCCAGACAGGACGAAATATGCGCTTTACGACATCATCAAAATGGAAGTCGGCAGATGCGGCAACTGGAACGTGCTTATCGCCAACCTGAAACGGCAGGGAGTGGAAGTACATTTCAAGCATAAGGGGCAGACCAGCGAGGTGCAGGGTGTTGTATTCTCCATGAATGGCTACCATTTCAACGGCTCCAAAGTGGACAGGCGTTTCAGTTATTCCAAGATTGACGCGGCTTTGCAGCACAACAGATGCAGGGAACGTATGGGAATAACAGCCGGAATATATGAAACGGCTACACCAAGCGCACCGTCCGGCACGGCACAAAGCGAGTTGTTCAACGGCTCTTGGGGATTGCTAAAAAGCAGTGGCTCATCTTATAACGCTGCTGATGCGGAAGCCAATCAGGAAATGGTGGATATACTTCGCAGAAGGAAGAAAGTTAAGCGCAAGAGAGGTGTTGGGTTCTAATATTCTGTACTAATCCAATTCTCACGACACTTGCGCTCTATATTCATTCGGAGTGTAACCTACCTCTTTCTTGAACAGTCGGGTAAAATGTTGCGGGTACTGAAAACCGAGATTATAGGCGATTTCATTAACGGTGTCGTCTGTAGATGCAAGTTCCGTCTTGGCTATTTCAATAGACTTGTCATGAATGAAATGCAGGGCGGTTGAACCTGTTTCTTTTTTCAATAAATCACTGAAATAGTTGGGCGAGAGGCAGAGCTTGTCTGCACAATACTGTACAGTGGGCAAGCCTATCCGTTTAGCAGCCCCATCATGGAAGTATTCGTCAAGCAACCGCTCAAATCTTGCGAGGATGTCTCGGTTTTGGTTGTCGCGTGTGATGAACTGGCGGTCATAGAAACGTGTGCAGTAATCAAGGAACGTCTTGATGCTGTCTGTGATGAGGTTCTTGCTGTGACGGTGTATCGGATGGTTCAATTCATATTGAATCTTGTGGAAGCAATCCATGATGATTTGCCGTTCTTCCACACTAAGGTGCAATGCCTCGTTTGTCTCGTAGGAAAAGAACGAATATTCACGCATTATCCGCCCGAGAGGTGTATTCCGCAGCAGGTCGGGATGGAACATAAGCAGGTAGCCATCTGGTTGGAACTGCATGCCGTCATCTTCCGCACCGAACACCTGTCCGGGCGCGATAAATATCAGTGTGCATAATTATTCCTAAGTCTGTGAAACCGGAACGCATGAAGCAGAATCTCGACATATTAGACTTCACCCTGTCGGCCGACGACATGGCACGGATAAAGACGCTGGATACCGACAAGCCTTTCTTACTCGGCTCGCACGAAGATCCAGAAATCGTAAAATGGTTCATGCAGTACAAAAACGCCTGAACATCAACAACCATATTTCGATAGCCGCTATCGACTATATTAAGAAGTTATTCGTATATGCCTTTATTGTAATCCGTCATGTACTGAGTAAATGTTTTGCCTGTTTGCTGTTTGAAGAAGCGCATGAGATGGCTCGGATCAGAGAAATTGAAATCATCCGCCATTTCACTGACAGTGCGGTTGGAGAATAGCAATTCGTTCTTCAGTTCCTCAAGCAGACGTTGTTTTATCAAATGGGTAGCTGATACTCCGAATTGGGCTTTTACTGAGTTATTGAGTGTGATGCGACTGACATGAAGCATGTCTGCATATTCCTGCACCCGCTGGTGGGTGCGGATATTCTGTTCCAACAAGTCCTTGAACCGAAAAGCGAAATTGTTTTTAGCAATTTCAGCGGGCAAGCAATAGGCGGCAGCGTATGTACGATTGATAATCAGCAAAAGATAATATAGTAAGGAAACAATGATATTGTACGTATCGGACACTGGATTCATCAGCTCATACTTAATCTTTCCGAGCAGCCGCATATATTCCTTCATTTCGTCATGTGTGGCATTGATGTAAGGCGGCGTATCTGTCTGGTAACAATACAAAAGGCGAAAAACGAAGAACTTGTCGGCGATAAAAGTACGCATGAAATCTTCGCGGAATATAAGGAACGTGTAATCCAACGCCGTCTCATCTACATGCCACTCTTGTTGCTGATGGGGTGAAAGCAGGAGAACCATGCCGTCGCGCAGTTCAATCTTGCGGAAGTTCAGTAGCAAATATCCGTTTGCCTTACGGAAAAAGTAGAAGCTGAAGAAGTCTGTCTTAAACCGCTTGTTTTCTGTCAGCACAAGTCCGATGTCCTTGTTTATGGCAGTATTGATGTAAAAATCCACGCCGCAGCGTGTCTTGTTGAACGGTACGCTGACCAGTCGATCAGGGTTGATTATCTCGTCCATATCCTTGTCGTTTTTGCAAAGATAATAATTTCATTTATCAAAATGGCATAATTACCGTTTTTTCAGGCATAGATGTTTCGCCGGATTCTTCCGAACTTTGCACCCGTAATCAATAACAAGACATATAGTCATGAAAAAGACATCCACAGTACAATTGGTGCGCAATGCCACCTTGAAAATCAGGTATGCGGGACACACCATGCTAATTGACCCCGTTTTAGCCGACAAAGGCACTTTGATATCGGCCCTCGGTGTGAATAAAACACCGAGGGTACACCTCACCATTCCTATTCAGGATATTATCGGAGGCGTGGACATGGTGCTCCTGACCCACAATCACATCGACCATTACGAGCCGAGTGTCCCCACACATTTGCCCAAAGAAATTCCTTTCTACGTTCAGCCCCAGGACGCGGACGCCATCAGAAACGACGGATTTACAAATGTGATACCCATCGAAGAAATAAAAACAATAGACGGCATATCCATTTACCGCACGACCGGACATCATGGTTTCGGGCAGATCGGGCAGATGATGGGACCTGTATCAGGTTATGTGCTAAAAGCCGAGGGCTTCCCGACCGTTTATATAATGGGTGACTGCCGATGGGAAGCATGTATCCGAGACACCGTGGAACGGTTCAATCCTGACTATATCGTGGTAAACTCCGGAGGTGCAATCTTTCCCGAATTTTCCAAAACGGACGGTCCTATCATCCCCGACGAGAACGAAGTGATGCAGATACTTGACGAATTGCCTTCGCATATCAAGCTGATAGCCGTACACATGGATGCCATCGACCATTGCCAGACCACCCGTGCAATTCTGCGCAATGAGGCAACGCATCACGAAGCCGACATGAGCCGGCTGATTATCCCGGAGGACGGAGAAACAGTTGTGTTATGAGTGTCTGCATTAAATCCCTGATAAAAAACATGAACATAGTGGTAGGGTGCACTATAGGATGCCCTTACTGCTATGCCCGTAACAACTGCCGCCGTTTCCACATTACCGACGACTTTTCCGTGCCTGAATACATGGAACGAAAACTGCGCATCATCGATACGTCCCGTCCTCATGTGTGGCTCATGACAGGAATGAGCGATTTCTCCGATTGGAAGCCTGAATGGAACGCAGAAATTTTCGAGCGGATCAGCAGCAATCCCCAGCACGCCTATATCTTTCTGACGAAGCGCCCTGACAAAATCAGTTTCTCCTCTGACGACGAGAACGTATGGATGGGCGTGACCGTCACGCGCAGTTCCGAGAAAAGGAGGATTGATGATTTGAAAAAGAATATCAAAGCACGACACTACCATGTCACGTTTGAACCTCTCTTCGATGATATCGGCGAGATTGATTTCGAGGGAATTGACTGGATTGTCATAGGCACAGAGACCGGAAACCGAAAAGGAAAGTCATATTCGCGCCCCGAATGGGTGCTTAGCATTGCAGAACAGGCAAAGGCTCATGGCATACCGGTGTTCATGAAAGAGGATTTGCTGCCGATTATGGGCGACGAAAGAATGATTCAGGAATTGCCGGAACAATTTACCATACGAATACAATGAATATGGATACAATAAAGGAAATAGATGTAAAGAGTGTAATGACCAAATCCTCTCTGCCGGTGGGAGGATATTCGGTCAACCCTTATGTAGGGTGTCCCCACGCCTGCAGGTATTGCTACGCATCGTTCATGAAACGGTTCACCGGGCACACCGAGCCGTGGGGTACGTTTTTAGATGTAAAAAACTGGAAGCCGATAACGAATCCTCATAAATACGACGGTGAACGTGTTGTAATAGGGTCTGTGACGGACGGTTACAATCCGTATGAAGAAGAATTCCACCGTACCCGAAGGCTGCTCGAAGAGCTGCGAGGAAGCGATGCCGAGATTATGATATGCACAAAGTCCGATCTTGTCCTTCGCGATCTCGACCTGTTGAAGAGTTTTCCCAAAGTGACTGTGTCATGGTCTGTCAATACGCTCGACGAGCAGTTCTGCGCAGATATGGACAACGCCGTAAGCATTGAACGCCGTCTGAAAGCGATGCGTCAGACATACGAGGCAGGTATCCGCACCGTATGCTTCGTCTCGCCCATATTCCCCAGAATAACAGACGTAAAGGCAATAATAGAGGAGGTAAAAGATTATGCTGATTTAATCTGGCTTGAAAACCTGAATTTACGCGGGCAGTTCAAAGGCGGGATAATGACGTATATCCGTGAGAAGTATCCTGACCTCATACCGCTTTACGAGGAAATTTACAATAAAAAAAGGCTTGAATACTGGCAGGCATTGGAGCAGGACATTTCAAATTACGCCAAGGAGCAGGGCTTCCCGTATCGTATAAACGATCTGCCATACGGACGCTCGGAAAAAGGCAAACCTGTCATCGTAAACTACTTCTACCACGAAAAAATACGATTGACAAAATGAGGCTATGCCGGACTGATGCAGAAAAGTTGTAGCGCGGATAAAAGCACCATGTATGTGGATAATATCCGGCAATCTTCCGAGCGTATGCGGGAGATGCTCAACACGCTGCTGGATTCCTTCCGTCTGGACAACGGCAAGGAGCAACCCAACCTTTCCCCTTGCAGGATTTCCGCAATCACGCATATTCTTGAAACGGAGTTCATGCCCATTGCCATGAACAAGGGGCTGACTTTGATAGTGGAGAGCCACACCGATGCGGTGGTTTTGACCGACAAGGAACGTATCCTGCAAATCGGCAACAACTTGTTGTCAAACGCCATCAAGTTCACGGATAACGGTAGTGTATCATTGGCAGCGGATTATGATAACGGTTTGCTGAAACTTATCGTTGAAGATACCGGTACGGGCATGACCGAAGATGAGCAACAACGAGTATTCGGTGCATTTGAACGTCTTTCAAATGCCGCCGCAAAAGACGGCTTCGGATTAGGATTGTCCATCGTGCAGCGTATTGTGGCGATGCTCGGTGGAACTATACGCTTGGAAAGCGAGAAAGGCAAAGGGAGCCGCTTCACGGTGGAAATTCCCATGCAGACAGCCGAGGAACTGCCGGAACAGACAATTCAAGCGCAAATGCGCCATAATCATATCTGCCATGATGTGATTGCCATCGACAATGACGAGGTACTTCTCCTTATGTTGAAAGAAATGTATGCCCATGAAGGGATGCACTGCGATACCTGTACCAATGTTTCGGTACTGATGGAGCTGATACGAAAAAAGGAATACAGCCTGCTTCTGACGGATCTGAATATGCCTGAGATAAGCGGTTTTGAACTGCTGGAACTGTTGCGCTCATCCAATGTAGGCAACTCGAAGAGTATTCCCATAGTCGTGACAACCGCTTCGGGCAGTTGCAGCAAGGAGGAACTTATAGGGCGTGGATTTGCCGGATGCCTGTTCAAGCCGTTCTCCATATCCGAACTGATGGAGATTACGGATAAATGCGCATTAAGCAGCATATTGGATGAAAAGCCGGATTTTTCCACTCTGCTATCTTATGGCAATGAATCCGTCATGCTGGACAAACTGATAGCGGAAACCGAAAAGGAAATGCAGGCGGTCAAGGATGCAGAACAGCGTAAAGACCTCCAAGAACTGGACACACTTACACACCATCTGCGAAGTTCATGGCAGATTCTCCGTGCCGACCAGCCATTGAGGGAACTTTACGCCCAACTTCATGGAAGTGCCACTCCAGATGACGAAGCGATATGCAAAGCGGTGACCGGCTGTGCTGGATAAAGGTGCTGAAATTATCCGGCAGGCAAAAGAAGAAAGGAAAAATACGAAAATGGATAAAACAAGAATCATCGTGGTGGAGGACAATATCGTGTATTGCGAGTTTGTCTGCAACCTGCTGGCACGGGAAGGATTCCGTACCGTGCAGGCTTACCACCTCTCGACCGCGAAGAAACTTCTGCAACAAGCCTCAGACGGGGACATCGTGGTTTCTGACCTACGACTACCCGACGGTGACGGCATCGACCTATTACGATGGATGCGCAAGGAAGGCATGACACAACCGTTAATCATCATGACCAACTATGCCGAAGTGCATACGGCAGTCGAAAGTATGAAACTCGGCTCGCTGGACTATATCCCCAAGCAGCTTGTGGAGGATAAACTTATGCCTCTGCTTCATACCATCCTGAAAGAACGGAGTATCGGACGAAATCGTATGCCCGTTTTTGCCCGTGACAGTTCCGCCTTTCAGAAAATCATGCAACTGTCCCGTCCTGAAAAAGGTTTACAGAAAAGAGTAAATCTTATGCAGCAAACAACGAATTCAGACTTATCACGTCATTATTTACCGCGTCAGTTGCGTCATCTGATTTTACAGGAGTATTTGAGCGGAGTCAAGACGGCTCGCCAACTCTCCGAAGAACATGGTATTCCCATGTCTACGATTCATAAGATGGGTCAGCGCTGGAAAGCGAAAAATAGTTGTAGCTTTGTGAGTACCCCTAATCCTTATCCGATCATGTCCCGCGTTACTAGTGAAGAAGCCAGTGAATTATTATCCGAGAACAAAGCCCTTCGGCGGCGCTTGGAAGAGGCTTTATTACGTCTGGAAGGCTATGAGATCATGGGAGATATCCTTCAGGAAGAATACGGTATCGACCTATTAAAAAAATCCGCAGCCGGACAGTCCAGCGTCTCAAAGAAAGACACACAGCAATGAGCCTGTCGTTTCTGTGCGGGTTGTTCGGCTATACCCGTCAGGCCTATTATAAACATTTACGGCGTAATAGGGAAGGATCCTTGTCCGATACCCTTCTTTTGGAGCGGGTGGGTTACTACCGGAAACTGATGCCCAGGCTCGGCGGTCGTAAACTGTGGCATTTGCTGCAACAAGACGGATTTCCGGTCAGCCGGGATCGGTTATTTACGCTGCTTTCGGAAAACAATCTTCTGGTCAAACGTCGGAAGAAATACAGCGTTACGACCTGCTCGCGGCACTGGATGCGTAAATATCCGAATCTGATCCGGGGTTTCGACCTCGAGCGGCCGCATCGTTTATGGGTCGGAGATATTACGTACATTTCTTTGAAAGAAGGATTTGCATATCTGGCTTTGATAACGGATGCCTATTCCAAACGGATCGTAGGCTATGATCTGAATACGACATTGGAACGGGACGGAGCGCTCCGTGCACTGAGGATGGCCATAGACCAGACTCCGCAGCAAAAACGGCAAGGGTTAATCCATCATTCGGACAGAGGATGCCAATATTGTTCGAAAGAATATGTGAAATTGCTGACCGATAATGGGATTCGCATCAGCATGACTGAAAAGGGCGATCCGTATGAGAATGCCGTTGCCGAACGGGTGAACGGTATTCTGAAGAGCGAATGGATCGACGAGGAATGTTTTGAAAGTTTTCAGGCAGCAAAAGAACGCATCGACCAGATCGTTATCCTTTACAATTCACTCAGACCTCATGCCAGCTGCGATTGGCTTACGCCCTTGGAAGCGGAACTTAGAACCGGGAAACTCAAACATCATTGGGGCCGAAAGACGGTTGTTCGGAAGGCATATGTAAACTTATATCAGGACAATATTTTTTGAACCAAAATGTTTATCTTTAATTATCAATCACTGTAAACCTTTTTCAGGACGGGACAAACAGATAAGATTAGTTGCCCCTACTGATATGAGCGTGCTGATATTCGGAGAGAACGGCACGGGCAAGGAGCATATCGCCCACCATCTGCATGATAAGAGCAAAAGGGCAGGGAAACCGTTTGTGCCTGTGGACTGCGGTTCACTCTCCAAAGACCTTGCGCCCTCGGCATTCTTCGGACATGTCAAAGGCGCGTTTACGGGTGCGGACAGCACAAAGAAAGGATACTTCAATGAGGCAGAGGGTGGCACATTGTTCTTGGATGAGGTAGGCAATCTCGCATTGGAAACCCAGCAGATGTTACTCCGTGCCATACAGGAACGGAGATACCGCCCTATAGGTGACAAGACGGACAAGAGCTTCAATGTCCGCATCATCGCCGCCACCAACGAGGATCTGGAGAAAGCGGTCATTGAAAAACGTTTCCGACAGGATTTGCTGTACCGTTTGCACGACTTCGAGATAACTGTTCCGCCCTTGCGTGACTGTCAGGAGGACATCATGCCGTTGGCGGAGTTCTTCCGTGAGATTGCCAACAATGAATTGGAATGTAGCGTGACTGGGCTCGATGCGGAAGCCCGTAAGACATTGCTGACCCATCCGTGGCCGGGTAATGTCCGTGAGCTTCGGCAGAAGATAATGGGCGCGGTGTTGCAGGCACAGACGGGAGTTGTCATGAAAGAGCATCTGGAACTTGCCGTAACGAAACCGACCTCACCTGTCAGCTTCGCCTTGCGAAACGATGCGGAGGACAAGGAACGCATCTTACGCGCGTTGAAGCAGGCAAACGGAAACCGCAAGGTTGCCGCCGAATTGCTCGGAATCGGACGTACAACGCTGTATAGCAAGTTGGAAGAGTATGGATTAAAGTATAAATTTCAGCAATCATAGCCCGCAACTTGCCGAAAATAGAAGTAACGGTTAAACCGGATTATTCAGCGAAGATAAAAAACGTCCTGTGATAAAAATCATGGGACATTTTGATGTGTATCCGATTTTTATTGCTACTTTTGTACCAAGACGAGAGACATTGACAGCAACTCACAGCAGAACGTAGAAATAGACAGGGTTGCCAAATCATTACCTCATTTTTACCTTATCCTCAGAACTGCTTGCTAATAAAGTGGTTATAAAAATCTTCCAGAATTACGAAAAAATCTTGTACCCGCCGCTCCGGCACGGACAGCCCAGGCACGGAAAAGGGCGGAAACCGTACAAGTTTCCGCCCTATCCGTGCTTTCGGCCGGGCTCTCGCCCGCACCGGATTATTTCTCGGCAGGATCGACCTGGCAGGCTTTCGAACCGTCATATGCCCACTTCACATAGATGGCACCCCACGTATACCCGCCGCCGAATGCCGACAGGATCAGGTTGTCGCCCGGCTTCAGCTCCTTCTCGTAGTCGTAGAGGCACGAGGGGATCGTCGCCGCCGTGGTATTGCCGTTGCGGTCGATATTGATCATGCACTTGTCATGGTCGAGCCCCATGCGGCGGGCCGTAGCGTCGATGATGCGCAGGTTGGCCTGATGGGGAACCAGATAACGGATGTCGTCCGAGGTAAGGTTGTTGCGCTCCATGATCGGCCATCTTCGAAACGGCGGCCTTGAATACGGCGTGTCCGTCCCACATGATCGTGTGCCAGTTATTCTGCACGGTCTCGATCGAAGCCGGATAGCGCGATCCGCCGGCCTTCATGTAAAGCTGCAACTCGCCCGAGCCGTCCGAACGCAGGATTTCGTCCAGCACACCGTAACCCTCCGTATTGGGTTCCAGCAGCACGGCTGCGGCGCCGTCACCGAAGATCGGACAGGTCGAACGGTCGGTATAGTCGACGATGGTCGACATCTTGTCGGCACCGACCACGACCACCTTCTTGCACGA
>OHSW01000449.1_pt1 | contig 12332 bp, 13 predicted proteins | sample 1578821 | NCBI WGS metagenome assembly OHSW01 (sample SAMEA3879555, study PRJEB24766) | human gut metagenome | biome: human-associated habitat; feature: feces | place: USA | collected 1985/1987
GAGCACCTGACTGTTAATCAGGGTGTCGCCTGTTCGAGTCAGGCAAGAGGCGCCATTAGGCGGCGAGGGCAACTTCGCCGCTTGTTTTTTAAACGGATGTTGTAACCAATCTGAGACTTTTTTCACAAAATCTTCAAAATTAATGATTTCTTAAAAAATGTCCTCTTGAAGATGCTGTCAGATTGTGGTATACTACACCCAAACCTTGGAACAGTTTTTAAACGTTCTGTGGTGATTGACTCAGATCAAAGGGTAGGCGCTCCCTTCTTTTGATAGCAGCGGACTTCTGCTTTGCCCTGGTTCTCCGCAGGGCAGGGCAAAGCAGAAGGCTATGCGCTGTTAAACCGGAGTGCAAAAAGAAAACCTTTTTCATTTGTCAGACCTACGGTCAAAACAACAGCAAACTGGGGCTTGTGCAAACAGACCGGGTGTGCTAGAATAAAAGCCGTAGTTTTGAAATAGACACAGTACATTGAAAAAGAGATCGTTTGCTTTTGGTTGTCGGTCTCTTGTAAAGGAAACATCGTATGCGTTATACCTATGTGCGGCAGCACGATTCTACGGACTGCGCGGCCGCTTCACTCGCAATGGTGTGCCTCCATTACAAAAAGGAAATCACCATCACCCGCCTGCGGGATATGATGGGAACCGACATGAAAGGCACGAACCTCGTTGGCCTGCAGAAAGCAGCCAATGAGCTGGGCTTCAGCACGGCGGCTGTCCGTGTTGACCGCGAAAACTTTTTAAGCGATTTCACACTGCCCGCAATTGCGCAGGTCATTACCGACCAGGGCCTGACCCACTTTGTGGTCATCTTCAAAAAGACGACCATCAAGGAGGACGATGCCCGCCGCAAGCATGTGGTGCAGGAAGAAGAACGCAAGGCTGATGCAAGCAAAAAGTACAAATGCAAGGATTACGTCGTCATCGGCGACCCTGCAAATGAACTGAAAAAAATCAGCCTGGATGAGTTCTATAAAAACTTCACCGGCGTGCTGCTGCTGCTGAACCCCACAGCGGAGTTCAAGGGCGGCACCGGCAAGCATAAGGTGGAGGGCAAAGAGGAAGCCAAGGCAGCCCGCAACAACATGTTGAAGCGGTACATGGATCTGCTGCTTCCCCAAAAAAAGCTGTTTGCTTACGCTATTCTCAGTTCAGTGATCCTGACACTGATCGGCATCGTGTCCACCGTCTTTAATAAGGCGATCATGGACGAGGTGCTGCCTTATGGGCTGAAAAATCTGCTCATATCGCTCATTATCGTGTTCAGTGTGGTCAACCTGACCAGCACGCTGCTCTCGACCGTGAGAGATTGGATCCTGATCTTCCTTTCCATTAAAATCGATATCCCGTTGATGCTGGGCTACTTCGAGCATGTGTACAAACTGCCGATGAAGTTCTTTGCATCCCGTAAGACCGGCGAGATCACCACCCGCTATTCCGATGCAAGCACCATCAAATCGGTGCTGACCAGCATTGCAATGAGCGTGGTCATGGACATTGTGATGGCCATTGGTACAGGCTTTGTCCTGTTCCGGATGAACTCCTCGCTGTTCGCTATTACCTTGTTTACCACCATTCTGAGCCTGCTGCTCGTCATCATCTTCAAGCAGCCCTACAAGCGGATCAATGAAGAGACGATGGTGCAGTCGGCCGTTCTGAACAGCCAGATGATCGAGAGCCTGCGCGGTATCGAGACCATCAAATGCAACGCCTGCGAGGATCGTGAGCTGGAAGCCCTTGAGCGTGAATACATCAAGAGCCTGAAGATCAGCCTGCGTTCCAGCAAGATCAGCACCGGGCAGAGCCTGATCTCCAGCGTGATCATGACCGTGTTGAGTATGGTCACCACCTATGTGGGCATCACGCAGGTGCTGAATGGCCAGCTGACGCTGGGCGGTTATATGGCTTATAGCACATTGGCTGGTTACTTTACTTCTCCGGTGAGCGACCTGATCGGCATGCAGATGTCCATTCAGGAGGCTTCCATCTCCATGAAGCGCCTGACGGAGATCATGGATTATGAATCCGAGCAGGACGATACCAGAGAGTACACCGAGATGGAGAGCATGGAGGGCGACATTGAGTTCAAGGATGTTACCTTCCGGTATGGCAACCGCACCCCGGCACTGAACCACATCTCCTTTACCATCCCGCAGGGAAAAAAGGTGGCGCTGGTTGGTTCCTCGGGTTCCGGCAAGTCCACCATCACCAAGCTCCTGCTCAAGTATTACGAGCCGGAGAGCGGCACCATCAGTGTGGATGGTGTCGATCTGGACGAGTACAGCAATGCATCCGTCCGCCGCTGCATTTCCTATGTCCCGCAGAACGTTGAGCTGTTCAGCAAGACGATCTTCGAGAATATCCGCATCTCCCGCCCCGAGGCTACCCTCGATCAGGTACGGGAGGCGGCCAAGAAGGCCGACGCACACGAGTTCATCCGCAAGCTGCCGTTGCAGTACAACACCTATCTGGAGGAAGCTGGCAACGGCTTGTCCGGTGGTGAGAAGCAGCGCATTGCACTGGCCCGTGCGTTCCTGAAGGATTCGAGCCTTTACATCTTTGATGAATCGACCTCCAGCCTGGACTTTGGTACAGAGAATACCATCTTTGATATAATCTATAACCAGCTGGCTGACCGTTCGATGCTGATCGTGGCACACCGCCTTTCCACCATCCGTGATTGCGACCTGATCCTGGTCATGGATCACGGTGAGATCGTGGAGCGCGGCACCCATGACGAGCTGCTGGCAAAGCAGGGCAAGTATTACGAGCTCTGGAACCTGCAGCAGGGCATCTTCCGCCGCAAGAAGGAAGAGCCTGCACCCGTTGCCCCCGCGGCAGTCGTTGAAGAAGACGACGATGGCGAGGCAATGACCTATTAAGTTGCAGCCGAGTGCGCACTCGGTTACATAAATGATCTTTGGATGGATGCGCAGCCGGAAAAAGATCGCCAAAATAAGTTTTTCATTCATTTGAAGGGAGTAATTCATTATGATGATGCCTGCAAACTACTCTGTTATCGCAGAGAACGAGATGACCTATGTCAACGGTGGCGCTAGCTTTATCGACGCTATCGGCGCTGTTACCGCTCCTATCTGGGACCTGACCAACGTTAAGGCTTTCTCTACCAACGTTGTTACCATGATTGGTAACGCTTTCATCGGCGATACCATCCACAACACCCTGGGCTACGTCTTCGGCGGCAACGCTACCAAGGCTGACCTGGGCACCATGTTCGGCAAGGTTGTCGGCGCTGACAAGTTCAAGGCTGGCCAGTACGGCGACGGCATCGCTCAGATCCTGGGCTCCGCTGCTGCTATCTACAACCTGGGCCGTACCGAGGTCAAGAACACCGCTGGTGATGTGAAGCTGTTCCCCGCCAAGGAAGCTCCCAAGTACACCATCAAGAAGAATGGCAATTCTCTGGAGATCTGGGGCTAATCTAGTTAGTCTAAAATTATGAAGCGTTGAGGAAACTGCACCGCCCTACTTGTTAGCGCGGGGCAGACAACAATGCCTCGTTATGGTGTGCCAGGAGGCGTGTGCCTCCTGGCACATCTTATTTTTATGTTGCTTATCGCGTTGCGGTAGGCAATTGTGTGTGGTAGAAGATTATGTTTATCCTTACAGGAATGCTCTTTACATAGTGACACTTTATCGCTGTGTGAGTGGCTTACCGTGAGCATCCTCACCCTCTCAGGCGCTTTGCGCCAGCTCTCCCGAAGGGAGAGCCCTTGGCATAGCGCAGTGTACGGCGGGTTTCCCTTTGCGTAGTGTGAACGCAGACTTGCCCACAGTGCAGGGAGTGAATCGTTCTGTCAAAACCTCCCACTTTGGGGGAGGTGGCAGCGCGTGTGCGCTGACGGAGAGGGTGAGCCCGGTAGAGGTATAAGCTGATGAAAAGGACGATAGTTGTCAAGAATAACGACATGCTGGATGTAGCCCGGAGACTTCGGAGGGAAATGACACCACAGGAGCAACGGCTTTGGTATGTTTTCTTGCGGAAATATCCGGTAAAATTCTACAAACAGCGGATCATTGAATCGTTTATTGTGGATTTTTATTGCGCGGATGCAAGATTGGTTATTGAACTTGACGGCTCACAGCATTATACTGAACAGGGGAAAGCTTACGATGAGGAACGAAGTGCTATCCTGCATGGCTATGGCTTGAAAGTTTTACGGTTTTCTAATCGGGATGTTAACAATCATTTTGATGCTGTATGCGAGACCATTGATAGGGAAGTACAAATTCGGATATAAAAGCAGCTGTGACCCTTTTTGTCAAGAGCTCCCACTTTGGGGGAGCTGGCAAAGCCGTTAGGCTTTGACTGAGAGGGTAAGGCCGCTTTGAGGAGAGTCTTTGGCAAAACGGTAAAAAAGAATCTTTGACCCCAGACAATTGCTTATTGCAAACTAAAAAGAAACAGGTGGACATTATTATGAGAGAGATCCAAGTTGCAGAAAACAAGACCCTGAAGCTGACCAACGTTCTGGCACGCAAGATCGATGCCAGCGAGCTGGGCAACCTGGGCGTGATCCTGACCCAGATGCAGAACTTTATCAAGAGCCACAGCGCCATGCCGGTTGGCCCTGTGATCCAGTGCGTCAAGTTTACCTCCGGCCCCAACCCGGAGCCGCAGATCTATTTTATGATGCAGGTCAACCAGCTCATCCCTCGCCTGGAGCCGGGCTATGAGCAGGACGCTGTGCTGCGGGTGAAGGGCTGCCTGTACGCCCACTTCACCGGCCCCATGGACCACAGCAGCCTTGCCAGCCAGAAGCTGAACATCTATGCCTACGAGCACGAGATCGAGCTGACCGGCACTACCTACAGCATCTACGTCAATCAGGACAGCGAAAACGGTGTCATGGACGTTTTTATGGAGACGAAGTAATATGACCACTCGCATTCAGAATCTTTCCGACCTGCAGGACCGCCGCATTATGATGGAGAAGAAGCTGCCGGCCTTTGGCTACGCGCTCATTCTTCTGGTGGCTTTCCTCATGGTGTTTCTGGTGATCTGGAGCACCCAGAACAAGCGCACCTACGTCAGCCAGTCCACTGGCTCAGTGCAGGCGGCCAACAAGACCTATATCATGTCCAGCTATTCCGGCTCCATCACCGAGCTGAACATCTCGGAGGGCAGCTATGTCACCGAGGGCGACCTCATCGCCCACATCAAGAGCACTGATCTGGACATCCAGCAGGACAGCTACCAGAAGCAGCTGGACATCTACAAGAAGCAGAAGAGCCAGTACGAAAAGCTGCTCAAGTCCATTCAGGATGACAAGAACTACTTCAGCGAGACCGACATCGACGACCAGCCCTATTACTACCAGTACGAGAGCTACAAGAGTCAGGTCAGTCAGAAGGCGTTCGACGCTTCGCCCTATCAGGCCGCCGGTTACACCGACGAGCAGATCAAGACTTTGATGGAGCAGAACCAGAGCGAGGTGGAAAGCCTGTACTACTCCACCCTGCAGTCCATTTCTGCCAACCTGACCAGCGTGCAGGCCAACATTGACAACATTGAGGCCCAGCTGGATGCCCTGAACACCGGCGCGAACGATTACTATATCTACGCTCCCACCTCCGGTGTCATCCACATGGACACCCCCTACAAGGTGGGCATGGTGCTCAGCGCAGGCTCCGCTCTGGCCACCGTTGCCAGTGAGAACAGCGACCTTGAGATCGTGGCGGCTGTCACCGTCAACGACCGGCCGCTGATCAATGTGGGCGACCCCTGCAAGATCGCCATCACCGGCCTGTCGGAGTATTCCTACGGCACCCTGACCGGCACTGTTACCTCCATCGACAGTGACGTGACCTCCAGCACCAACGGGTCCTACTACAAGATGACCATCAAGCCGGACAACACCTATGTCGTGAGCACCAGCGGCGACAAGGTGGATCTTTCCAACGGCATGAGCGTCACCGCCCGTGTGGAGTACGATGAACTGACTTACTTTGACTATGTGATGGAGGCCCTGGGCGTGCTGTTCCGCTAAGCGCCCGCCGATTCCACGCCCAAGAGGTATGAAAGAATGAAACTGAACCCGAAACAGCTGGCCGCCAGCGCGGCTTTGCTGGGTGTGCTGGCCTGTGCCGCCGCCCTGCCTGCGTCGGCTGCCGGCCCTGTTACCACGCCGCTGGCCCTCACGCTGCCCAAGGTGAGCTTTCCCTGGGATAAAGTTACCGCCGAGAGCATCGAGACCGGCAGCTACGATGCCGCCCCGCTGGCGGGCACGGCCCAGCAGCTCTCCCCGGACCACCCCCGCCAATGCCGCCAGCAAGAACGGCGTGACCTATGTCTCTGATAATCCCAATGTTGTCTCGGTGGACAGTGAGGGCGTGGCGCAGGCTGTGGGCCTGGGCACGGCCAACATCACCGCCACCTGTGGCGGGGTGAGCTGTACCTATACCATCACCCCCCAGCCGGATGCCAGCATGATCGCCACCGAAATGGATATCACCCTTGCATCCAGCACCATTGCCGTGGGCGAGACCACCAGCCTTTCGCTGGCAGTGCTGCCTACCTCGGCGGCCAACTATATCAACGTCAGCCTGAGCTCTTCCAATGAGAAGGTGGCCACCGTCAACAACTTTGGCAAGGTGACCGGCGTTGCCCCCGGCAAGGCCACCATCACCGCCACGGACGGCAACGTGAGCTGCACGGCCACCGTTACGGTGGTTGCGGCCAACACCAGCACCGTCTCCAGCCAGTCCATCTCCCTGAACACCAACTATGTGGTGCTCAAGCCGGGCTCCTCTAAGACCATCACCGGCAAGGTGTCGCCGGCCTCTGCCAGCCAGAGCCTGACCTTCAAGAGCCAGGACAAGAGCATTGCCACCGTCAGCGGTTCCGGTGTCATCACCGGCGTTGCCACGGGTGCCACCTCCGTGGTGGTCTCCAACGGCACCGCCTCCACCTCGGTCACGGTCATCGTCAACCGCACCGCATCCACCTCCGGCAGCAGCAGCGATACCAGCGGTGAGGGCACCGAGGACAACGTTACTACCGATGCCACCGTTGCCGCCATCCAGAACGCCGCAGGGGAGGAAGTGTCCCTCTATCAGAGCGACGTGCCCGCCATTACCGGCGAGATCCTGAGCGCCCTGCGCACCACGGGCCGCAGCCTGATCGTGCTGGGCGAGGATTATACCCTGCGGATCGATGGCACCAGCATCAAGAGCACCCAGGGCGGGTTCAGCACCGCCCTGACCTTTGCCCCCGATGAAAACGGCCTGAGCTTCCAGCTGGGCGAAAGCGGCGCGCTGCCCTGCGTGGTGCAGATCACCCTGACCGGTGAGAACGCCGCTTACAGCCGCCTGTATCTGCACAACACTGCCAGCGAAAAGTGGCAGTTCCTGAACAGCTACAAGGATGGCACCATCACCGCCGATACGGCTGGCAGCTACCTGCTGACCAACCAGAATCTGCGCTTCACCAATATCAACTGGACCTTCTTTATCGCCGCCGGTGCGCTGACCGTGGTCTGCCTGATCGTGTATATCGCCGTCAAGAAACGGTATTGGTTCTGGTAAGTATAACTGTGCGTAATAAAACCTCCCGCTCATTCGAGTGGGAGGTTTTGTGTTATAACAATGTTTCGTAATTTTGACGGCCATAGAAGAATCGAAGCAGGTAAACAGTCTTTTGTGCTTCATCCACGCGGTAGATCAGCAGGTAATGCTTGATGACAGCTTTACGGTAGCCCTTGGAAGAAAGCCGAGGGTCGCGGCACTGCTCGTAGAGATAGGGTAGCTGTTCCAATGCTGCGTAGCACTTTTCAACTTCATTGGCAAAGGCTGTGGCAGCGGCTGGATTTTCCAGCGATAAGGCAAGGTAGGATAAGATCGCATCCAGGTCTGCCTGTGCAAGGGCTGTTTCAACCAACTTATATGCCATAACGGGCTCTCAATTCCTGCAAGGCGCTGCGGGCATCCAACGTCTGCCCGGCTTCCACCTGCTGCTCGGCAGCGTCCAGCTTGGTGTATGCGTCCAGAAGCTGCATCTTTTCTTCATAGGCTTCCATGCTCATAATGACCATATCGCCATAGCCATTTTTGGTGATATAGACAGGTTCTTTGGATTCACTGCACATCTGGGAGACAGCGGCAGTGTTTTTGAGGTCGCGGATCGGAATAATGCGCGGCATGATATCAGCTCCTCTCTGTGGCTTTATTATACCATAATAATACCACGCCTGCAAGACTGGTCTGTACTTGACAATCAAAATATAATTTGATATGATTTTGATATCAGAAAGAAACTTCCGAACCCTGTAAAGGAGGGACATTTTATGGAAGAGAAGATCTTACAGACCAAGAAGAACGGCATGACCATGCTTCTGCTGACCCTGCTGGGTTATGTGGCTGCGGTTGTGGTGGGCGGCATCGGTTTTGTAATGCTGTATACTACCTTCCTGGGTTTTATCCCGCTGGCGATTGCTGTCATCTATGCCATCATCGGTATTTTCCTGTTCGCGGGCCTGAAAGTCCTCAAGCCCGAGGAAGCGCTGGTGCTGACCCTGTTCGGTGATTACATCGGCACCCTGAAGGGGGAGGGCTTTTACTGGGTCAATCCCTTCTGCACTGCCGTCAACCCGGCTGCGGGCACGGTCCTGAGCCAGAGCGGTGATGTTCAGCAGCGCCCTGTGGTGCAGGCTGACCGTGAGAAGGACGGCAAGAAGATCTCCCTGAAGGTGATGACCCTGAACAACTCCCGCCAGAAGATCAACGATTGCCTGGGCAACCCGGTGGAGATCGGCATTGCGGTGATCTGGCGGGTGACCGACACCGCCAAGGCCGTGTTCAATGTAGACAACTACAAAGAGTACCTGTCCCTGCAGTGTGACAGCGCCCTGCGCAACGTGGTGCGCATCTACCCCTACGATGTGGCTCCCAACGTGGACACCACCGGCGACGGTGTGGCCGATGAGGGCAGCCTGCGCGGCTCCTCGGAAGTGGTGGCAAAGCGCATCCAGGGCGAGATCCAGAAGAACGTCACCGCCGCCGGGATCGAGATCATCGAAGCCCGCATCACTTATCTGGCTTACGCCCCCGAGATCGCGGCGGTCATGCTGCAGCGTCAGCAGGCAAGCGCCATCATTGATGCCCGTAAGATGATCGTGGACGGTGCCGTGGGCATGGTGGAGATGGCGCTGGATCGCCTGAGTGAGAACAAAGTGGTGGAACTGGACGATGAGCGCAAAGCGGCAATGGTCTCCAACCTGCTGGTGGTGCTCTGCGGCAACCGTGACGCGCAGCCCATTGTGAACAGCGGCAGCCTGTACTGATGGCAGAGCCGAAAAAGCAGATCCCCCTGCGCCTGAATGCGAAGCTCTACGATGCCCTTGCCGCATGGGCTGAGGATGACTTCCGCTCGGTGAACGGGCAGATCGAGTATCTGCTCACCGAGTGTGTGCGTCAGCGCAAAAAGAACGGCAAGTATGTCTCGGACCAGATTGATGTGCCGCCTGAACTGGATATCAAATAAAATACCAATTGGCCCCGGCTGTGCGGATGAACTCTGCATGGCCGGGGTTTGTGTTTATCTGTGGCTCCCTAAAGGCTGAAAATGCGAAATTTCCTGCCGGAAAATAACGAAAATACATTGACAGTTGCACACCTGTGACGATATAATAGGCCAAGGAATATCTTTCTGTGGCAATGGAAAGACCTTCCCGCAGAAAACTATATTCCGAAGAAAAGAGGGAAGCTTACCCGCTTGAACAGACAAAAACAACATCGTGGTGCCGCTGCTGCGCTGGCTGTGCTGGTGCTGGCAGCTGTACTGCTTTTTGTGGGCGGAAGCTGGCTGGAAAAGCGCAGCCAAAAGCCGGAGACCCGGACGGAGCTGCCGCAGGAGACCGCTGAGACCATGGAAGTGGACGGCGTGACCTACCGCAGGCGCACAGACCTGACCACCATCCTTGTTATGGGCATCGACCATGACAGCGAGGTGGAAGCAGAAGGCTCCTATCAGGGTGGTCAGGCGGATTTTCAGCGGCTCATTGTGATAGACAGCAAAGACAAGACGGTCCGTCAGCTCAAGATCGACCGCGACACCATGGCAGAGGTGACGGTGCTTGGCATGCTGGGCAATCCGGTGGGCACCACTCAGATGCAGATCAGCCTTGCCCATGGCGGCTATGCCCGTGATGCGGTGTCCCGCCTGCTGCAGGGGGAAAACATTGATTTCTATCTGGCTATGAGTCTGGACGGCATCTCGGTGCTGAACGACCTTGCAGGCGGTGTGACCGTGACGCTGGAGGATGATTTCTCCGCAGCAGACCCGGCCATGACCAAGGGAGCTACCCTGACGCTGCAGGGCGATCAGGCTGAGATTTTTGTGCGCAGGCGCATGGATATTGGCGAAGGCACCAACGAAGCCCGCATGGTGCGGCAGGAGGAGTATCTTGCACAGCTTTCCGCACAGCTGGAAAGCAGGGTGCAGCAGGATCAGCAGTTCACCGCACAGGTGTACGATGCGCTGCAGCCTTATCTGGTCACCGACCTTGCAAAGGGTCAGCTGGTCAATGAGGTGTGGGCCGCAAAGGACGATATTGTGGAACCTGCCATTGCACTGGAGGGCGAGCATAAGGTGGCAGAGGACGGATTCACCGAGTTCTATCCGACCGAAGCTTCCATCCAGAAAGCGGTTCTGACGCTGTTCTGGGAGCCTGTTGAAGAATGATGTAAATGTTGAAAAGCATTTGCGATAGAAAGCAGCATCTTGGAGAGTGCGGCTTGAAGTGAAAGGAGATCTTCATTATGAAGAAAGTTATCAGCGCTGTTCTGACCGCTGCTATGGTCGTGGGCATGGGTGTGTCTGTTCTGGCAGCAACGCCCAGCAAGACTGTGGCAGATGAGGTCAAGGCCAGCGGTTCTGCTACCGTCACCGGTGTTCTGGGCATTGTCAGCGATGTGAAGGTCACTGCCAAGGAGGATACCGCTCAGGTCGAGGAAGTCCTGCAGGACATCACTTCTGATGCAGACCTGCAGAAGGCTGCGGGCGCTTCGAAAGAAAAGAAGACGACTATAGATGTTACTGTAACGCAGGCCTTTGAGATGCAGACCTCTAACCTGCTCGACGCTGCAAATGTTAAGCTGACCATTGAGTCCAAGGTCATTGAGGCTGCTTACGAGGACAACGAGCAAGTTACCGTTCTGGTGGCTGTGCCCAAGACGAGGGCAGACGGCACTGTGACCTATACCTACTATACTGTGCCCGGTAAGGTCGTGAATGGCGAGATCGTGGTGAACTTGAAGGGCCGTCAGGTTAAGCTCTATGGCTCCAACTTCGTTCTGGTGGCCGTAAAGACCATTGAGGGCTAAGAACTAGAAATGTTCTGCGGCGCTCCCTGATGAAAAAAGGGGAACGCCGCATTTTTGGCGTATGGAATTCAGAAAAACAGAGGAAAGGGCACAACGCCCGGGCCGCATGGGCGGCAGTATTATAAGGAGTGAGATCGTGCAGCAAGATACTACGATGCAGGAGCGCATTGCCCCTGCGGCGCAGCGGGCCGCAGAGCAGGACGAAGATACCATTGATCTGCTGGAGCTGGCATTGGGCCTGCTGGAGCACTGGAAGCTGATCGCCGTCACGGCAGTGACAGGCGCAGTGCTAATGGCGCTTTATACGTTTTTTCTGGTAACGCCGATGTACAAGGCAACGGCCACCATTTATGTGGTCAGCCGCAATGATTCGGTGTTGAACTTCTCCGATCTGCAGGTCGGCAGCGAGCTGACCAGCGATTACATCAAGGTCTTTGAAATGTGGGAAGTCCACGAAAAGGTCATCAGCAACCTGGATCTGGATTACACCTACACCAATATGGCCAGTATGCTGTCTGTCACCAACACCAGCGACACCCGTATGCTGGATATCACGGTCACGAACCCGGACCCGGAAGAAGCGGCAGCAATCGCAAACGAGTATGCGGATGTGGGCGCAAAGTACATCTCGGAAAAGATGAAAACGGACGAGCCCACCCTGATGTCTTCTGCGCGTGTGCCAGAGAACCCGTTCAGCCCCAACAAGGCCAAGAACATCCTGCTGGGCTTTGTAGTGGGCTTTGTGCTGGCCTGCGCCGTGGTGGTGCTGCGCATCCTGCTGGATGATACCTACAAGACGGCAGAGGACATCCGTAAGTACGCCGGTCTGGTGGTGCTGGCATCGATCCCGCTGGCCGATGCTGGCGAACAGCCGAAAGAGAAAAGCGAGTTCAAGCGCCGCACCAAGCGGTTTGCCAATGATGTCCGCCGCCGTGTGGGTGGCAGCACTGGGAGGAAAGCATGAAACAGCTGAAGATCACAAAATT
>OHSW01000455.1_pt1 | contig 12160 bp, 11 predicted proteins | sample 1578821 | NCBI WGS metagenome assembly OHSW01 (sample SAMEA3879555, study PRJEB24766) | human gut metagenome | biome: human-associated habitat; feature: feces | place: USA | collected 1985/1987
AGAAAGAGATCCTGCGCCGGATGTACGGTCTGGAGCTGGGCGGCGTGCGTGAGCCCATGCCCAGCCTGATCCCCGAGGATGAGGCCATCGTGGCCGAAGCACAGGCCATGATCGAAGCCGCCATCGCAAAACTGTAAGCTGAACAAGCGCCCCTCTCCGTCTCTTTTCAGAGGGGAGGCGGGCGCTTCTTTTTTGGAGGGAAAGCATATGATCTGCGATACCCTGGATCAACTGCATCTGTATAAGGGGTTCCACAAAAACCTCGACACGGCCATTGAGTTTCTGGCCGCACACCCGCTGGATACCCTGCCGCTGGGCCGTACCGAAGTGGACGGCGACGAGGTGTTCATCAATGTGATGGATGCCGACCTCAAACCTCACACCGGTTCCCACGCCGAATATCACCGGCTCTACGCCGATCTGCAGATCGACCTGACCGGCGGCGAGGGCTGGGGCTACGAGACCGCCCCCGGCACCGAGGTGGAGCCCTACCAGCCGGATATCGGCAAAAAGGACAGCGAGGATGCCGTTTTCGGCGCTCTGGGCGAGGAGCGGTTCGTCCTCTTCTTCCCCGGTGAACTGCACCGCCCCGGCGTGGAAATGCCCGGCTGCGATCGTGTCCGCAAAGCTGTAGTCAAGATCAAGATGGAGGATAAGTATCATGGATAAGGAAAAACTGTTTGCTCAGATCAAGGGCGGGCTGATCGTCTCCTGCCAGGCATTGGAGCACGAGCCCCTGTACACCAAGGAGGGCGGCGTGATGCCCCTGATGGCCAAGGCTGCCGCCATGAGCGGCGCGGTGGGCATCCGTGCCAACACCGTGCGGGACATCACCCAGATCAAGGAAGTCGTGGACCTGCCCGTGATCGGCATCATCAAAAAGGACTACCCCGGCACCCCCATGTACATCACTGTGACCATGAAGGAAGTGGACGAGCTGGTGGCCTGCGGCGTGGATATTCTGGCGGTGCAGGGCACGGGAGCTCTCCGCCCGGACGGTTCCACCTCCGCTGAATTCATCCGCGCCATCAAGGCAAAATACCCGGACCAGCTGGTGATGGCCGACTGCGACAACTTTGAGAACGCCATGGCCTGCGCCGAGGCCGGTGCCGACTTTGTGGGCACCACCATGCGCGGCTACACCCCTGAGACCCAGGGCATAGACGACATCGATTTTGATTTCGTCCACAAGCTGGCCACCGAGTGCCCCGCCAAAGTCATTGCCGAGGGCCACATCCACTACCCCGAGCAGGCCGTCAAGGCGCTGGAAGCCGGTGCTTTTGCACTGGTGGTGGGCGGTGCCATCACCCGCCCTGCCGAGATCACGGCCCGCTTCACCGGTGCCATCAACGCCATGAACAAGTAAAACGGAGACACTGAGATGAAACAGTATCTTGCGATCGATATCGGCGGCACTGCCGTCAAGCTGGGCATCGTGGATGAAACCGGCGCGGTAGGCCCCAAGGCCGAGGAAAGCGTCAACTTTGACGGCTACCAGACCCCGGTGCTGGCCACCGTGCTCAAAGCCGCCAAAGCCTTTGTGGAGACCCAGAACATCGACGTGAACACGCTGGAAGGCGTGGGCGTTTCGGCCACCGGTCAGATCGACAGCCGCAAAGGCATCGTGGCCGGTACCTGCGGCAACTTTCCCAACTACATCAACAGCCCCATCCAGGCCGAACTGGAACGGCTCTTCGGTCTGCCCGTCACCGTTGCCAACGATGCCAACTGCATGACGCTGGGCGAGGTCTGGGTCGGCGGCGCAAAGGGTTATACCGATGTCATCGGCGTGACCCTGGGCACCGGCGTGGGCGGCGGCATCCTGACCGGAGGCCATTTGTTAGAGGGTGCACGGGGCCTTGGCGGTGAGCTGGGTCACTACCGCACCCACGCGCTGGACGGTGTGGACTGTACCTGCGGCGCAAAGGGCTGCTGGGAACGCTACGCTGCCACCACCGCGCTGGTGCGCGCCGCACAGGAAAAGAGCCCCGATTGGAAGGATGGCCGCGCCATCTTTGCCGCAGCCGAAGCAGGCAACGAGACAGTTCTTGCCCTGCTGGATGCATGGACGGACGAGATCGCACAGGGCCTTGCAGGCATGGTGCACATCTTTAACCCGCAGCTCATTCTCATCGGCGGCGGCGTGAGCGCCCAGCAGAAGCTGCTCATCGAGCCCATTGCCGCCAAAGTCAGGGCCTCCGTTATGCCCGCTTTTGCCGAGGGGCTGGAGATCCGCGCCGCCCAGCTGCACAATGATGCCGGTATGGTAGGCGCAGTCTATTACTTCCGCCAGCAGCACGGCGAAGCCTGATCATCTGAACGATCAAAGGAGTGTATTGAGATGAAAACACATATTCTCTGCCTGGGCGATTCCAACACCCATGGTTATTGTGCCGACCCCAAGGACAATGCCGACGGCGGCATCCGCTTCAACGAGGACGAGCGGTGGACCTGCAGACTGCAGACTGCTCTGGGCGACAAGTATCTGGTAACCGAAGAGGGCCTTTCCGGCCGCACCACCGTTTTTGTAGACCCCATCCACGAGTCCATGGATGCTCTGAGCGTGGCCTATCCCCTGCTCAAGAGCCATGAAGTCATCGACCTGCTCATCATCATGCTGGGTACCAACGATGTGAAAGAGCGCTTCAACGCAAACGCCGCCTGCATTGGCGCTGGCATGGAGCGCCTGATCCAGAAGTGCAAGACCGTGGACTGCTGGGGCGGCAAGGAACCCAACATTCTTGTGGTCGCTCCTCCGCGCATCAAAGAGGGCTTCCACGATGAGGTCATGGGCGACGGCTGTGTGGAGAAGTCCAAGGGCGTTGCCGGCTGGTACAAGATCATTGCAGAGCGCAACAACGTCCATTTCCTGGATGCTGAAGGCTGCGAGTTCAACCAGATCGACTTCATGCACCTGACCCGTAAGGGCCACGCACAGCTGGCCGAAAAGCTGGCCGAGCTGGTGCCGACGCTGCTCTGAGTCAAAAAGAACAACCCTCTTCGTCATTGCCTCGCAATGCCGCCTCACCCTTTCGGGAAAAGCAGGCAAAGCAAAAGGCTTTGACGGAGAGGGTTGTTTTCTTTTGTCAGATGTAATCCGAAATATACGGGATCTTATGGAAGAGCACGTCATCCAGCCGTTCCACAGCCTCTTCCCTGCCCTCGATGCGCTCCAGATCATACAGACGCTCTGCGGTCTTGTAGCCCAGCAACAGGGTGGTAAAGGTGCCGATGCCCATTTTCAGGTGATACTCGGCGGGTTCACGGGTCATGGTGCAGTGCCCATCCGCAAAGCGAACGTTGAACGTCCGGTCGTTCCATGGCAGAAGCGAGTCCTCGATCTCCAACTCGATGCACAGGGTGCCGCCGTCCGGGTCACAGGGGTAATCGGCGAGGAAATCCTCCACGTCAATGATGCGTCCCATGGCATAGGGGCGGATGCTCTCCTTGATGTCGCCATCGTCCATCTCAAAGGCGATGGGTTCGCTGAAATAGGTGCTGCCGTGCACCTCATCGATCATGGAATCATGGGCATGGATATACTCCCACAGGCCTTTCTGGGCCTCGCGGTTGAGGTAGACCATCTCCTTGATGTGCATGATGTCGTTTTTGATGAGGTAGACCATGTAGCCGCAGGGCTTATCCTTGACGTTATAGTAGACCGCAACATTGGTATCGTCCTCATCCCAGCGCCAGTATTCCTCCCAGGCCAGACTGTTGCGGAACAGACAGCCGTGGGTGATGGACGCAAAGTGGGAGTGCAGCTCATGGAACTCGGTGTTATCCCAGCTGACACGCCGGACATAGCCGGGGGCCTTGACCTTGGTGGGGATCTGCCGGTCCTTGATGTTGAACGAGATCTTGTTGGAAACGATCTCCCAGCCCAGATGATGGTACAGCGGAATGCTGTATGGGTAGAGCAGGGCGAAGGATTTGCCCTCCTCGTGCATCTGGGTCAGGCCCTTGATCATCAGGTGCTTCATAATGCCCTGCCCGGTGTACTCCGGGTAGGTGCAGACACTGGTGACAAAGCCCACATGGTAAACCGTATCGTAGATGTTCATTTTCAGCGGATAGACGGCAAACTGGGACACCAGCGTGTCCCCATCAAAGCAGCCCAGCACATCGGCACGTTCCAGCACCGGGAACTTGGACTGCTTGATCTCGTCGTCCTTCCAGCCTGTGGCAGTCAGCTCTTCTTCCGTGACCTGAAAGGTGTAGCGGAGCAGTGCATTGTACTGATCCAGATCCTTCGCTTCCAGATAACGGGTCAGATAATGGTCTGCGGCGTTCATACGAACACCCCCGTCCTTACGGGGTCAGACGGTTGGGGCCGCGGAACAGGAACTCCGCGTCCTTGATGCTCTCGCCCACCAGCAGCATGGTCAGGCGGTCAATGCCCAGACCGAAGCCGCCGTGGGGCGGGCAGCCATACTGGAAGAACTCCAGATAGAACTTGACATCCTCAGCCAGACCCTTTTCCTCAGCCTGCTTCTTCAGCACCTCATAGCGGTGCTCGCGCTGGGCACCGGTGGTGATCTCCACACCGCGCCAGATCAGGTCGTAGCCCTGAGGCACACCGTTCTCGTCGCGCATGTGGTAGAAAGCACGCTTCTCAGCATCGTAATCCGTGACGAAGAGGAACTCGTGGTTATAGTGCTTCTTCACCCAGTCGTAGCTCAGGCGCTCGGCTTCAGTGGTCAGGTCGCCCTTCTCGGAATCGTCCACCACATAGCCGAAGTCCTCTTCCAGACCCTTGTACAGGTCAGCCAGCTTGACCACAGGGAACGGAGTCTCGGGCACGATGACTTCCTTGCCGAACAGTTCCTGGATCTGGTCGCCGTATGCTTCCTTCACAGCCTGCAGGCCAGCCTTGAGCAGCTGCTCCTCCATGGCCATAACATCCTTGTAAGAGGTGATGTAGCTGAACTCCAGATCGAAGCCGGAGAACTCCGTGGCGTGCTTGTTGGTATAGCTCTTCTCGGCGCGGAACACAGGGCCGGTCTCGAAGATGCGCTCAAAGCCTGCAGCCATTGCCATCTGCTTGTAGAACTGGGGGCTCTGTGCCAGGTAGGCATTGCGGTCGAAGTAATCCACCTTGAACACCTCAGAGCCGCTCTCGCTGGCAGCAGCGATCAGCTTGGGGGTGTGGATCTCGATGAAGTTCTGGTCCAGCAGGAACTTGCGCATGGCGTTGACCATGCAGCTCTGGGCCTTGAACATCAGCTGGTTCTCGTCGGTGCGCAGATCGACCCAGCGGTAATCAATGCGCTGGTCGATGCTGGAACGCTCCACCGCCTTTTTCTTCTTGGTGGCGGCAATGGCCTTACGGGCAATGGGCAGTGCATCCGCAATGCTCTCCACCTCGATGGCCTCGGGGATCATCTCGATGCCGCCCATCTTGACGTAGTCGTTCTCGACCACCTTACCGGTGACAGTGATGACAGAATCAGGGGTCAGCTGATCGATGGTGCCCACCAGATCAGGATGATCCTCTTTTTCAACCGTGATCTGCAGCTTGCCGGTGATATCCTTCAGTACGATAAAGGCCATATACTTGCTGTTGCGCAGGTTTTCAATAAAGCCCTGTACCTTGACCGTATTGCCAATTTCCTTTTGTACCTCGTTGATGTAGGTGCGATTCATGGAAATCCTCCTTTGATGTCTTATACCGTTTTATTATACGCTTTTCAGGGGATAAATCAAGTATTCTGCCCGGGCCAGTCTTACTTCTTGTGGTTTTCCTCTTCGTGCAAAGTGCCGGTGCCGCCCTCGACCACACCGTCGTGGTCGAGCACCGCCCTGATGGTGCCAAAGAAGCACTTTACGTCCATGCCAAAGCTCAGGTGCTCCACATAGTAGCCATCCAGCCGGGCCTTGTCCACGATCTCCAGCTCATCCCGCCCATGGATCTGAGCCCAGCCGGTCAGGCCGGGGCGGACATCGTTGGCACCGTACTTGTCCCGCTCGGCCAGCAGGTCATACTGGTTCCACAGCGCCGGGCGCGGGCCGATGACTGCCATATCGCCCACAAAGATGTTCCAGAGCTGGGGCAGCTCGTCCAGACTGGTCTTGCGCAGGAAGTGCCCCACCCGGGTGATATACTGATCCGGGTCCTTGAGCATGTGGGTGGGCATATCGTGGGGGGTGTCGATGCGCATGGTGCGGAACTTGAGGATATTGAAATGCTGTTTGTGGATGCCCACCCGCTTCTGCCTGAAAAAGATCGGTCCCGGGGAATCGATCTTGATGGCAAGGCAGAGGATGAGCAGCAGCGGCGAGAGCACGATCATGCCGCAGAGGGACAAAATGACCGCCAGCAGCCGCTTGATGCCGTTTCGATACATGGAAGATCCTCCCTTTTCAGAGTACCTTTTATTATAGCAAGCCCTTCGACAGTTTGCAATCCATTCCGTGCAGTTTCACGCCTGAGGGGCTCCGGCAGGCGCAACAGAAGTATTGGCTGTTGCGCAGACCACAAAACGCCTGTTTTGTTGCATTATTTATCCTGTTTTCTCTCTTGTTCCGGAACGATTTCTGCCGTATCATTACAGTAACAACTCTATCTGAAACAGGAGGTCTATTCTGTGATCCAGCGTTTTTCTTTCGGGCATCCCTTCCCCACCCAGAGCGTTGTGCTGTCTCTTCCCGCGGAAAGCGGCTCCGTTCCCTTTCTGACCCCAGATGGCAGCGGCTGGCGGTTCACCCTCAGTGAGCAGGCTGCGGTCTACGGCCTGGGCGAAATGCCCCGCGGCATCAACAAGCGCGGCTGGCACTACATCACCAACAACACCGACGAATCCCGTCACAGCGAGGACAAGCTTTCCTTCTATGGTGCGCACAATTTCCTGCTGGTGCGGGACGGCAGCACCTGCTTTGGCCTGTTCGTGGATTTCCCGGGCAAGGTGTATTACGACATCGGCTATACCCGCCACGATCTTTTCTCTTTCCACACCGAGACCCCCGACTATGATCTGTATCTCCTCTCCGGCGGGAACGAGAATGCGATCTGCAAGGAGTTCCGTACCCTCATCGGCCGCAGCTATATCCCACCCAAGTGGGCATTCGGTCTGGCACAGAGCCGCTGGGGCTACAAGACCGAGGAGGACGTGCGGGAGGTTGCACGCCAGTACAAGGAGCACGACCTGCCGCTGGATATGATCTGCATGGACATCGAGTATATGCAGGACTATGCCGATTTTACCGTAAACAAGGAACGGTTTTCTGACCTTGCGAAGCTCTCCGCCGACCTGAAAGCGCAGGGCATCCGGCTGGTGCCCATCATCGATGCCGGCGTGCGCATCGACCCCAACGACCCCACCTGCACCGAGGGTCTGGAAAAGGGATACTTCTGCAAAAAGGCCGATGGAACCCCCTTTGTGGCGGCAGTCTGGCCCGGCAAGGCCTATTTCGCCGACTTCCTGCGCCCTGAGGTGCGGGAGTGGTTCGGCCACAAATACAAGGCCCTGACCGACTGCGGCATCGAGGGCTTTTGGAACGATATGAATGAGCCCTCCCTCTTCTACTCACCCGAGCGGCTGCGCGCTTTTCTGAACGACATGGCCGCCCTGCGGGAGAAGGACAACATTGAGCAGGAGGAGTTCTTCCTGCGCGTGGTAGGCGGTGCCATGGGACTGATGAACAGCCCGGCAGACTACGCCAGCTTCTACCATGAGGTGGACGGCCAGAAGGTGCGCCACGATCAGGTCCACAACCTCTACGGCGGCAGCATGACCCGCGCCGCTGGCGAAGCCTTTGCCGACCTGCGCCCGGGCCAGCGCACCCTGCTTTACAGCCGCTCCAGCTTCATTGGCAGCCACCGCTACGGCGGCATCTGGCTGGGCGACAACAATTCCAGCTGGGCCCAGCTGCTGGCCAACATCCAGATGATGCCCAGTGTCCAGATGTGCGGTTTCCTGTACAGCGGTGCCGACCTCTGCGGCTTCTCCTCCGATACCACGCCGGATCTTGCCCTGCGCTGGCTTGAGTTCGGTCTGCTCACCCCGCTGATGCGCAACCACTCCGCAGTTGGCACCCGGATGCAGGAATACTACCGCTTCCCCGAGGTGCTGCCCGCTGTGCGCAATATGATCCGTCTGCGCTACGCCCTGCTGCCCTACCTGTACAGCGAATTTATGAAAGCCGCGCTGGAAAACACCAGCTACTTCCGGCCGTTGGCCTTCGACTACCCGGATGACCCCGATGCCCGGGAGGTGGAAGATCAGCTTCTGCTGGGCGAGGGCCTGATGGCCGCTCCCGTCTATGTCCAGAATGCCCACGGGCGGCATGTCTACCTGCCCGAATCCATGAAGCTCCTGCGCCTGCGGGCTGTGGACGACTACGATGAAGAGATCCTGCCCGCCGGACACCACTATATCCGCTGTGCGCTGGATGAAGTGCTGTTGTTCCTCCGTCCGGGTCACATCGTTCCCGTGGCACAGCCCGCCAACAGCACCTCTGAGCTGGATGATGCCAGCCTGACCCTGTGGAGCTTCCTGCCCGACGGCGAATCTGCGGAGTACCGGATGTACCGGGATGACGGTGTGACAACAGAATATGAGAAGAAAGAGCACTGGAAAACGCTGCAGATCCATCATTCCTGATCGAAGTGTCCCGGAAAGGCAGGATCTCCCCTGCGCAGCATCTTGTATTTTACAGAAAACTGTATTATAATATAGGTGTTATTTACAATTTGCGTTGTGCCGCAAAACGGCACGGCGCATTTTTTACGCTTCAATTTTGGTGCAAGAGTATGAGAGAAGTTTCAAAGGAGGCGGAGCTTTCATGGCACAAATGTCCCAGGCCGGTGATCTGACCAGCGGCCCGATGCTGAAAAAGATCATCCTGTTTTCCCTACCGCTGGCGGCATCCAGCTTTTTGCAGCTGCTGTTCAATGCTGCCGATGTGGTCGTGGTGGGCCGGTTCGTCGGCAGCGCCGCGCTGGCAGCAGTTGGTTCCAACGGTGCGCTCATCAACCTGCTGGTCAACCTGTTTGTCGGCCTTGCGCTGGGTGCAAACGTTGTGGCTGCCCGCTGCTATGGCGCAAAGGATGACCAGGGCGTGCACGAAGCGGTGCAGACCGCTGTTACCCTGAGCCTTGTGGGCGGTGTACTGATGGCTTTTGTGGGCTTTTTTGCAGCCCACGGCCTGCTGGAACTGATGTCCAGCCCTGAGGATGTCATTGACCTTGCCACCCTTTACCTGAAGATCTACTTCATCGGAATGCCGATGACCATGCTGTACAACTTCAACGCCTCCCTGCTGCGTGCCGTGGGCGACACCCGCCGCCCGCTGGTCTGTCTGGCGGTGGCAGGTGTCATCAATGTGGTGCTGAACCTGCTGTTCGTCATCGTGTTCCAGATGAGCGTGGCGGGTGTTGCGCTGGCCACCATCCTCAGCCAGACGGTATCCGCCATTATGGTCACGGTGCTGCTGGTCAAGGAAGAGGGTGCCATGCACCTTGACCTGCGGCATCTGGGCTTCCACAAGAAAGCCCTGCTGCAGATCATCCAGATCGGCCTGCCCGCCGGTCTGCAGAGCACCGTGTTCAGCCTGTCCAACGTGGTGATCCAGTCGGCTATCAATTCCTTTGGCTCCACGGTCGTGGCCGGAAACTCTGCCGCATCCAACCTCGAGGGCTTCATCTACACCGGCATGAATGCCTTTGCGCAGGCGGCCGTGACCTTTACCAGCCAGAACGTGGGTGCCCGCCGGTACGACAACCTCGACCGCGTCATGCGCAACTGCCTGCTCTGCGTCACTGTGGTGGGCCTGTTCCTGGGCTGCGGCGCTTATTTTGGCGGTGAGGTCCTGCTGCACTTCTACTCCACGGATGAAGCCGTGGTGGCCGCCGGCCTGTCCCGGATGCAGATCATCTGCACTGCCTACTTCCTGTGCGGCATAATGGACACTCTGGCCAGCTGCCTGCGCGGCCGCGGCTACTCGGTGATCCCCATGATCGTCAGTCTGGTGGGCAGCTGCCTGCTCCGTCTGGTCTGGATCGCAACCATCTTCCGGATGTTCCGCTCCACCGGCACGCTGTACATCAGCTACCCCATCAGCTGGGCCCTGACCGCAGGGGTGCATCTCATCTGTCTGCTGGTCGTGCGCAAAAAGATGAACGATCAGCTGAAGGAAGAGACCCGCCTGGCCGCATAACAAAAATTGCTCTCCTGTGCTCAGCAGGAGAGCGTTTTTGTTTACAGCGTCTTCTTTAACAGATATCGGTCATACCCGCCGTACATCTCACGGCGGTCGGCAATGACAAAACCGCAGGCAAGGGCATTGTTCAGGCTGTATTGATTCTCCGGGCTGACGGTGGCCCCGATGCCCACGATGCCGGGCCGGACAAGGGGCAGCGCCGCTTCCAGCAGCTTCCGCTGCAGACCGTTGCCTCGCCAGTCCGGGTGGACCACCGCGCTGTCTGCATTGGCCCAGTGCTCCCACTCCTCCCGGGGCACCCCCAGAAAGGCCGCATAGTTGTGTGCGCTCCGGCCGCAGTAGCGCAGGATAAAGTACGCCCCCAGCCGTTCGCCGTCGTATGCCCCGATGCACAGGTCCTCCCTCAGATAGGCCGTGATGTTTTCCAGCGTGTCAGGCACAAACTGCTCCGGGTGAGGCATGGCGGCCCGCACTTCGTTCTGCAAAGCAAAGAATGCGGCGGCATCCGCAGGGCCGCACCGGCGCAGGCGAATGGGAAGCTGTGCAGGCCGGCCACACACTTTTTGCAGTATCAGTTCCATTTTGTGAACCCTCCAAAAATAAAATCATACTATCTGCTGGATTCCAGTATAATTACCATTCAAAATAAAGTCAAATCATGCTATAATGAAAGCAAGAAAATCTGTCCGGCGCAGCTTTTGGGATGCAGGGCAGGTTTTCCCAAGTCCAGGCGGGCACTGCCCCGCCCGCGAACCGGAGGAACAGCCCATGAAAGAATCCAGCTCTTCGTCATCCATCCGCCTGGGCGGTGCGGTCATCAGTGACCGTGTCGTCGCGGCGCTTCTGGAAGAACTGCGCACCGGCCGCTACGCCGATGCCGACCGCCTGCCCGCCGAGGTCGATCTGGCCGCGGAACTCGGTGTCAGCCGTACCGTGATCCGGGACGCGCTGAGCGAAATGGAGCGCGCCGGTTACATCGAGCGTGTGCGCGGCATTGGCACAGTGGTCAACCGCACCGTGCTCGGCCTGCGCAGCCGCCTTGACCAGAAGCTGGAATATTACCCGCTGATCCGCAGCTTTGGCAGCTACCCCCACGCCGATGGCATCCAGATCTATCCCATCCGCGCCGGGGCCGAGCTTGCCCGGGATCTTGCCATTGCACCGGGGGACGAGGTCATCTGCATCAAAAAACGCATCCTGGCCGACACCACCCCGGTCATCTACTCCATCGATTATCTGCCCCGCGCCCTCTTTGGCAGCCGGGACTACACCCGTATCGACCTGAGCGGCGGCGTGTTCGATATCCTGGAGCAGGAATGCAACCAGCAGATCTCTTCGAATGTGGCCCACCTCAAGGCCAGCTGCGGCGACGAGGCCATCCGGGCTGCCATGCGTCTTGCCCCCGGCGAGGCCATGCTGCTGCTGGATGAGATCTGCTTCAACCGTCTGTGCCACCCGGTCATGCGCTCACTGAGTTATTACACAAATTTCTTCGATTTTTCCATTCTACGAAAATTACTTTGACGGAGGTAAAATTCATGCGCCATCTCATCGATCCCTTGGATTTCAGCCAGGAAGAGATCACCTCTCTGCTGGATCTGGCCGACCGCATCCGCTCCGATCCTGCCGCTTACCAGGACGTTGCGGCCCACAAAAAGCTTGCCACTCTGTTCTATGAGCCGTCTACCCGCACCCGCCTTTCCTTTGAGGCGGCCATGCTGAACCTGGGCGGCCATGTGCTGGGCTTCCCGAGCGAGACCGTCTCCAGCGCTTCCAAGGGAGAAAGCGTTGCAGATACCATCCGTGTGGTCTCCTGCTATGCTGATATCGTGGCAATGCGCCATCCCAAAGAGGGTGCGCCGTTCCGCGCTTCCCGCTACTCCCGCATCCCGGTCATCAATGCCGGTGACGGCGGCCACCAGCACCCCACCCAGACCATGACCGATCTGATGACCATCCGCACCCGGATGGGTCGTCTGGATAATCTGACCATCGGCCT
>OHSW01000476.1_pt1 | contig 11596 bp, 13 predicted proteins | sample 1578821 | NCBI WGS metagenome assembly OHSW01 (sample SAMEA3879555, study PRJEB24766) | human gut metagenome | biome: human-associated habitat; feature: feces | place: USA | collected 1985/1987
AATCCAGCATTTTCTCCGCAGCGGAACAAAACCTATGACCTGCCGCACCATTGCAGAGAAAGGCTTTTCCTGCCCAAAGCTGCGAAGTGGACAGTGCAGCTGTAAATCTCCTGCGGCTCTGTGTTTTCAGCCGCTTTCCATTGATGGCATTCGGGCACTGCTGCTGCAGCAAAAGGTGCAAAATGCCGTGGTGGAAGATTTGCAGACTGCACGAAACTTTGTGTCGGAATATCTTTACAATGTGGACAGCGTGACTGCCGAATCGATGATCCATTACGATTTAAAGCAGCATTTCGGTTTCAAAAATGCAGATGTCAAGCCGCTGCTTGCTCTGCAAAAAGAACTGTACAAGGCATTTCAAAACAAATCCGAAACACGGAAGCATCGCTCCGGCATGGAAATTCCCGACTGGTATGAAATGACAGAACGGGGTCCGAAGTTTCTGCCCGGTGTGCTTGCAGAATACATGACACAGAATGCCCCTGTGTTTTATTCTGCCGAGCAGTATTATTGCTATGAAAACGGCGTTTATCACAGCATCACGGAACTGACAGCAAGAAATATGGTACGGGATAAAATGCTGACCAGATACACAAAGCTGTCTCAGATCAATGATACCGAAGGACAATGGAAGATGCAGGTGCAGAAGGATATTCGGGAACTTAATCCCAATCCCTATCTCATCAATGTGCGAAATGGCCTGTACAATGTGCTGGACGAAACCTTGTCGGAGCACACCGCAAAGTATCTGTCTACAGTACAGCTGAATGTGCGATATATGTCCGATGCAAAGTGTCCCAGATTTCTGCAGTTTCTGCATGAATCCGTGGAGGAGGATCAGGTGACGCTGATTCAGGAGATGCTGGGCTACTTTCTCATTCCGGTCAATCATGCCCAGAAGTGCTTTATCATTGTGGGAAAAGGCGGTGCCGGGAAGTCTGTGCTGCTGCGGGTACTGAATGAACTGCTGCTGGGAAAAGAAAATGTGTCCAATGTAGCATGGCAGGCATTGAATGATCGATTCAAGACCGCAGAACTTTTTGGCAAGTGGGCGAATATCTGTGCAGAGTTACCCACAAAGGGCATTGAAGACAACGGCATTTTCAAGGCGTTGGTCGGAGAGGATTATCTGACGGTGGAAAAGAAAAACAAAAATCCCTTTTCTTTTCAGCCCTATGCGAGGCTGCTCTTTTCCTGCAACAGCATTCCGAAGAACTATGGGGACAAATCGGAGGGCTTTTACCGCCGTCTGATCATTGTCCGGTTCAATCATTCTGTGCCGGAGGAACGACGAGATCCGGAACTTCTGGAGAAGTTCCGCTGTGAAGCAGATGGGATCTTTCAATTTGCCTTAGAAGGACTGCGGCGGCTGATGCAGAATCATTTTCATTTTTCAGAAACAAAGGCAAATGCACAGGAACTTCAGAAATACCGGGAAGACAGCAACAGTGTGCTGGCGTTTGTTCGGGACTGCTGTACTTTGCAAATGGATGCAGAAGTGGGAAGAATGGAGTTCTTTGCACGGTATAAATCATACTGTGACAGCTGCGGCATGGCTCCATACAGTCAGCAGAATTTCAACAACGAACTGGAAGCAAATTTTCCCACGGTCGTGAAAGCAGCAGACAGAACCGGAAAACGGAGAACGTGGAGAGGCATCAGCTTTTCAGAAAGCCATGTGTAGTTTGCCAGGGGAGAGGTCTGCACAGCTTTCTGACAGGGTTTACAGGCTTTGCAGGAAATTTCCGTAATCTTTTATATATTTCCTATTTTATATCCCCATATATTTTCTCATTTTTTATGAGTATAATAGAAATTTCCCTGTAAAATCAGTAAAGAGGTAAGAGGTGAGCAGTTTGAAAGAAGCGGATATCGTAAGGGCGATTTTGAGGTATCTGAAAACCGTGCCGAATTGTTTTTGCTGGAAGGAGCATGGCGGGATGTATGGAACGGCAGGAATCCCCGATGTGATCGCCTGCATTGGCGGCAGGTTCTTTGCCTTTGAAGTAAAAACGGAGAAAGGGAAAGCAACTGCTTTGCAGGAATCGGCTCTTCGCAAAATACAAAAATGCGGCGGAAACGCTGCCATCGTCCGTTCTGTGGAGGAGGTAAAAAGAATGCTGGAGGAGATCACGGCATGACAGCAAAAGAATACATGAAACAGGCACAAAGACTTCTTAGAAGGATTGACCGAAAACAAAAGGAAGCAGATGCTCTTCGTCAGAAACTTTCTTTTCCCAAATCACCTGCCTATTCTGATTTGCCCAAACCCGTATCGCCGGAATCTCACGCCGTGGAAAGCGGCGTTTCTCAGATCTTATCCTTGGAGGAAGAAGTAAAGACTGCAAAAAAGGAACTGGAAGATCTGAAAGCCGTTTTTGATACTGCGATAAAAGCCGTCACAGATACGGAGCATCATGATATTCTGGCAAAGCGTTATCTGGAATTCAAGGACTGGAATCAGATCGCAGAAGAAATGGGATACAGTAAACCTTCCTGTTATCGTTTGCACCGGGAAGCCTTGGCAGGGATGAAAAGTTGATAGTTCATGATAGTTCATAACACTTGATGATAGTTTGCATATGTGGTATACTGTAAAATAGGAAAACAGGAGAAAGCGAAACAGCCTTTGCGGAAGAAATTCTGCGAGGGCTGTTTTTCGTGTCCATAAAGGAGAATCGATATGCTTGCAAAAGAAGTTTTAAGAAACAGTATGGATCTAAACAGACGCATCAAGGAACAGAGTGTGATTTATCAGGATTGGAAAGCTATGGCGATGGAAATCGATGAAGATGAAATACATGAGATCGTGGAGGCAGCGTGGGACGATCTGATCGCATCAATTCGGTTGAAACGGAAGCTGGAAGAACTTATCATGGCAAATCACAATGCCGATCAGCGTGAGATCCTTCGTTTGCGGTATCTTTACGCTGCAACATGGGATGCCATTGCAGATGAACTGAATGACAGCGTTGCCTGGGTGAAGGAACAATACCAAAAAGCATTGAAAAAACTCTCTGCAGAAACCACAGAGAGTTGCAAAGGCTGTGACTGCTGTGCCGAAGAAATGTAAGAAGCCCTGCAAGCACCCAGGCTGTCCCAATCTGACAGACGGCTTGTACTGTGCAGAGCATCAGCCCTTGCACCCAGACCGACCGTCTGCCGCCAAGCGTGGATACGGCAGCAGATGGCAGCGACTCAGCAAGGCGTACCTCCGCCGGCATCCCTTGTGTGTGCGGTGCAAAGCACAGGGACGGTTCACGGCAGCGACCGTGGTCGACCATATCATTCCTCACCGTGGTGATCCGCATCTGATGTGGGATGAAAGCAACTGGCAGGCTCTCTGTAAGCCCTGCCACGACCGCAAGACATGGACGGAAGACCGAAATCCCGTCTATCGGTATTGATTGTGTCTGAAATGCTGCCGGTGGGGGGATAAAAATCGCTAATTGTGAATTTTTTACAGACCGGCGTTCCCTCTCATATACAAAAATCAAGGTTCAAACGGGGGATTAACCCCGGAAATATGCAAACAAGCCGAAACCTACGCAGTTTCGGCTGTTTTTCTCTCAAAAGGCAGGTGAAATCAGATGGCAAAGGACGGCACAAGAAGAGGCGGCAGACGAGTTCGTGCAGGCGATAAGCCGAAAGCCCTCTCCGACAAAATCGCAGAGGGCAAGGACGCAGATATTATGGAGTTTCATGCTCCGGAATTGGACGCAGATAATCTGGACGATGCCGCTGATTTGACCGGTGCGGATATGCCAAGTCCCAGTGCATACTTGTCTGCCCAACAGAAGAATGGAAAACCGCTGGGGGCAGACATTGTGTACAAAGAAACATGGCTCTGGCTGAAACAGCGTGGCTGTGAAAAGAACGTCAACAAACGGCTGCTGGAAAGCTACTCGCAGGCATTCGCCCGATTTGTACAGTGTGAAGAAGCCCTCAGTACCTATGGACTGCTGGGAAAGCACCCGACCACGGGCGGCGTTATTGCTTCCCCGTTTGTGCAGATGAGCCAGACATTTCAGAAACAGGCAAATTTGCTCTGGTATGAGATTTTCGATATTGTAAAGCAGAACTGTACGACCAAATTTGACGGTACGCCACAGGATGATTTGATGGAACAGCTTCTGAGCAGCAGAAAGTGAGAAATACATGAAAGCAGATGTTCAATTCTGGAGAGAACTGAAACAGCAGAGAAATAACATGACCAAACAGCAATATCGCACAATCAAAGGACAGGCGGTCAGCGGAAAAGTACTGGATGCCAGAAAAGGCTTACAGAAAGTTTTGAAGCGGAGGAATGGAGCATGACCACAACCACAGAATTTCAGCTTGTTGACATCAACAAGTTAGTACCCTATGCGAATAATGCCAGAACGCACAACAAGGAACAGATCCTGAAGCTTCGTTCTTCCCTGCGTGAGTTTGGCTTTGTGAATCCGGTGATTATCGACCGGGAATACAATGTGCTGGCTGGACATGGACGCATCATGGCGGCAAAGGAAGAAGGCATTACAGAAGTGCCATGTGTGTATGCCGACCATCTGACAGAAGCACAGAAGAAAGCGTATATTCTTGCTGACAACCGGATGGCGTTAGATGCCGGCTGGGACGAAGAACTGCTTGCTGTTGAGATGGAAGAGTTGCAGAATCTCGGATTTGACCTGGGTTTGACTGGTTTCGATGAATCTGAAATTGCTGACCTTTTCGACATTAACAGTGATGAAGCAAAACAGGATGATTTTGATGTGGATGCAGAACTGGAAAAGCCCTGCAAATCCAAAACAGGTGACATCTGGCATCTTGGAAAGCATACCGTTATCTGTGATGATTCCACTTTGCCGGAAACCTATACAGCACTTCTTGGAGACACAAAAGTAAATCTTGTCTGTACAGATGCTCCATATTTTGTCGACCTGAACAGCACATCAGGCAAAATCAGAAATGACAATCTCAATGATAAAGAAGCATATGAATTCCTCATGAAAGTATTCAAAAATCTGCACGAATATATGCAGAGAGATGCAAGTTTCTATGAATTCTATGCCACTTCAAAAGCGAGAATTTTTCACGATGCTTTTGAAGATGCCGGCTTCAAAGTTGGTGCAGGTCTTGTCTGGAAGAAAGATCGTCTTGTTCTTACAAGAACAGACTGGAAATATATCCACGAACCTATCATTTTCGGCTGGAAAAAGGACGGGAAACATAATTGGTACGGTGATCAGAAACAAGTGACTGTATTTGAATTTGATCGTATCAAAAACAGTAAAGAGGACGGCTGCGGACATCCTTCAAGCAAGCCTGTTCCGCTGATTGCTTATCTTATCGGTTTATCAACGCAGACGAATGCTTTAGTGCTTGATTGCTTTTTAGGTTCAGCATCTACCCTGATTGCCTGTGACCAGCTTGACAGAATTTGTTACGGCATAGAGTTTGAACCGAAGTTTGTTGATGTAGCCGTTGAAAGGTACACAAAACTCCATGACGGAAATTCCGATGATGTGTATTTGATTCGGGATGGGAAGCGAATGGAATATTCGGAAGTAGAGGTGTCAGATGCGTAACCTCACCCTTGGCAGCCTCTTTGACGGCAGCGGCGGTTTTCCGCTTGCCGGACTGCTGGCAGGCATTGTGCCTGTCTGGTCTTCTGAAATTGAACCGTTTGCCATTCGTGTGACAGAAAAACGACTGCCGCAGGTGCAACACTTCGGTAATATCAGCGGTCTGCATGGTGCAAAGTTGCCGCCTGTGGACATCATCACCTTTGGGAGTCCATGCCAGGATATGAGCATCGCCGGAAAACGAACCGGTCTGAACGGCAGCCGTTCTTCTCTGTTTCACGAAGCAATCCGTATCATCCGAGAAATGAGGTGTGCAAGCAATGGTAAATATCCAAGATACATTGTCTGGGAAAACGTCCCCGGAGCATTTTCTTCCAACGGCGGAGAAGATTTCCGCTGTGTCCTCGAAGCCATCTGTTCGGTCAAAGACAGCAGCATTTCAATTCCTCGACCTGCGGGAAAATGGACAAAAGCCGGAGAGATTCTGGCAGAATCCTATTCCCTCGCATGGAGAGTTCTTGATGCACAATACTGGTGTACACGAACCGTGCCGTCCCCCTTTGTCAGCTAAAGCTGACATTTCCCCCACCCCGTGGGGGAATCTTCCCCAGCGAAGAAAACGGATCTTTCTTGTCGCAGATTTTGACGGAACAAGTGCCGGAAAAATACTATTTGAGTCCGAAGGCTTGTCAGGGTATTCTGCGGAGAGCCTCCGTGCGTGGCAAAGAACTGCCGGAAGTGCTGCGGACAGCTCTGGAACGGCAGGCTTGTGCTTGTGTGACCAGGGCGGAGAACGCATAGACATTCTGAAAGAACGCACTGCCACCCTTCGGGCAGAAGCCCATCATCCGCCTTGTGTACTGGAAAATCATCCTGCTGACAGCCGGCTTCAGATCTCTGAGAACGGAAAAGTACAGACACTGACTTCCAGATGCGGAACCGGCGGCGGAAATGTTCCGTTGTTGATGGATACGCCGAAAACGCTGAAGATTCGCTGCGGAAAAGCCGGCGGTGGAAAAGGCAGTCTGATACAGGAAAACAAATCTGCTACGCTGTCCTGCAACAATGACCAGACTGTATTTCAGCCGAAAGCATACGGCATCAGTTCCTTTTCCAGCAATGCCATGCTTTCCGGTAATCCGCACAGCGGCATTTATGAGACAGACACTGCCCGTACTTTGGACACCAGCGACCAGTCACCAGCAAAAAACCAAGGCGGTATTGCTGTGCTGGAAAGTTATGCTTTGCAGGGTTCAATGGTCGGTCGGTCTGACCAAAACGGACCGCAGGGCGGCGGTGTCAACAAAGAGGTCGCTTTCACTTTGAATGCTACCGACCATCATGCAGTGTATGCTGCTTCTACGGGAAATTTCAGCAGTGCATTTCGGGAAACGACCCCTACACTGCTGGCACGGGATCACAAAGACCCCAGTATCGTTTCCAGCGGTTATGCGGTTCGCAGACTGACACCGCAGGAATGTGCAAGACTGCAGGGATTTCCGGATCAATGGTGCAGTGACTTGGCATCGAAAAATCCCACAGAAGAAGAAATCGACCGATGGGTAGCTATTTTTGAAGAATACCGAAAAGCGGTAAAACCGGAGAGCCGTCCCAAAAGCCGAAAGATGGTACAGAAATGGCTGCAAGATCCATATCGTGATGCAGAAGAGTACCGCCTTTGGGGGAATGGCATCTGTCTGAATGTTGCTGTTTTTGTACTTGCTGGAATCGTCTGGGCAGATTTGTGATCTGTTACAAATGACGGCCGAAACATTCTACACATCTCACAGTTGCTATCTGTGGGAAACAGAGTTAATATGTGTCATGGCGAAAGCAAAAACGCCGAAAGAAAGGAGTTTTTCACATGACCATTGCTTATCACAGTCAAAATCGAAAGGAACTGGTGAAAGCCATCAGTGAGATTATCGGCATTCCGGCAGTCTATCAATTCATGCCCACCTGTGCCTACCAAATCGGGGAATGCTATACCGTTACCAAGTCCGGGGATCTGGAAATCAGTGACCAAGCCGACCATAAGGAAACAGAACGGCTTCTTGCCGAACTGGCAAATCGGGGCTATGTTGTTCCAGACACATCAGAACCGGAATCTAAAGGCTTGACGGTGCAGATGCCAGCCGATTTCTTCACGGAGCATACACTGGGCAATCTCCGACAGATCTGCGAAAACAAGGCTTCCCTTTTTCAGGCAGCTTTTCAAACGGATTCGCTGGACATCATTCCATCGGATGAAAAAGTGGAATTCCCGTGGTTCACGGTCGAACAGGATGGTGATGCAGATGCCTACTGCACCTTCATTTCCATGCTCTGCGAATTTGCCAAGAACCAAAGCCGCATCAACCGCAAGCCGGACACCTCCGACAATCCCAAGTACACCATGCGGTGTTTCCTGATTCGTCTGGGAATGGTGGGAGCAGAATTCAAGGCGGCAAGAAAGGTCATTCTTCGGCATCTGTCCGGCAATTCCGCATTCAGAAAGGTTGGTGATACTGATGCAGTTTCCGAGTAAATCGTATCTGGAGCAACTCCGAAAGCAGTATCCAAAGGGAACAAAATTACAGCTGATTTCTATGCGGAATGAAACATATCCGGTTCTTCCCGGAACAGTCGGCGAGGTCACGCATATTGACGATGCGGGCAGCATTCATATGCGGTGGGAGAATGGTTCTTCCCTTGCCCTGATTCCCGAAATTGACAGTTTCCAGACCGTATCCGAGGCAAAAAAATAAGGCGAAACCTCCTCCATTGTACGGTATGTTACCATACAATCGCAAGAATTGCAAGAGTGTATTCTACACAATCTTTTGACCTCATTTTCTGTAGATTTAGCCACTTGCTATCTCCTCCGTTTAGAGTTAATATGGGTACAACGAAAGGGGTGCGGGTTGCCAGTGGCAACCTCTGCGAAGCAGAAGCACCGACCGAGGCGACAGCCGAGACAAAGCCCGAAACTACGGAGGAAAACACTATGAACGCTAAAACAGAAAGACAGATTGAAAACCTGAAAAAGCAGACCATCGGCGTGGAGATTGAGATGAACCACATCACCAGAGAACGAGCTGCCAAACTTGCCGCCGACCATTTCGGCACAGGCAGATACGAATACACCGCCAGCCGAAACGGCTACAGCACTTGGTCGGCTTGGGATGCACAGGGCAGAGAATGGAAATTCCAGAAAGACGTCAGCATTGCAGGATGCGATGCCGAAAAGTGCGAACTGGTCACGCCGATTTTGAAATACGAGGACATTGAAACCTTACAGGAACTGGTCAGAAAGCTTCGCAAAGCCGGAGCAATCAGCCATGCAGGCATCGGAGCCGGAGTACACATTCACATTGGAGCAAACGGACACACACCGCAAACCCTGCGAAACCTCGCCAACCTTATGGCGAGCCATGAACGGCTGATTGCAGACGCCCTGAAAATCGACCAAGGCAGAATGAACCGATATTGCAGAACGGTCAATCCCCAATTCATCGAACAGCTGAACCGGAAAAAGCCCACCAACATGGCACAGTTCGCAGACATCTGGTATACGGCGAACGGTGCAAATTACGGCAGAAATCAGCACTACAACGACAGCCGATACCATATGCTGAACTATCATGCAACTTTTACAAAAGGCACAATCGAATTCCGGTTATTTCAATTCGACAAGCCTGCCAACGGCAGGAAAAACGGACTCCATGCCGGACAGCTGAAAAGCTACATACAACTTTGCCTTGCCCTTTCCGAAATGGCAAAGGGACTGCGAACCGCCAGCCCAAAACCACAGCAAACGGAAAACCCGAAATTCGCCATGCGGACATGGCTGATTCGGCTGGGGCTGGTCGGCGAGGAGTTCGCCACAGCGAGAAATTTTCTTACCAAGAACCTTGATGGCGATGCAGCTTATCGCAACTTCCGGCATATGTAAAGTTTCACCAGATAAGCTGCATTATGTTAAGCTTCGCATAATGCAGCCTTCCGGTTCGGCAGATAAAGAGACAGCCTTTTGCTACCAGCTACACCAGACCGCTTCGGCGGTCTTATGGTGGTGAAAGGGTATCCCTTTCAGAAAGGATTTGATCACATGAAAAAGTTTTACCTTGCCTACGGCAGCAATCTGAACGTGAAACAGATGCAGTTCCGTTGCCCGGATGCCAGAATTGTAGGAACTGCGGAGATCCCAAATTACCAGCTGCTGTTCAAAGGAAGCAAGACCGGCTCCTATCTGACCATCGAGCCCAAGCAGGGCTGTATCGTTCCGGCAGCAGTCTGGTCGGTTTCGGAACGAGATGAACTTGCCCTTGACCGCTATGAGGGGTATCCCCATTTCTACTACAAAACGGAACTGGAACTTCCCCTTGCAGAAACCAGAAAAAAGCTGACCGCCTTTGTGTACATCATGCACAAGGAACGGAAACTGGGCATTCCCACTTCTGCCTACATCCGCACCTGTGTGGACGGATACCGCCAGTTTGGTTTTGACCTGAAATACCTGCGGAAAGCCATGGACATCAGCGAACGGGAGGTGTACCACCATGAAAACGGATAAGCCAATTTCGGCAATCTGCCCACTTTGCGGAAAGTCATATTCTGGTGTGCCTGCACTTTCCAGAACGGACAACCAAACGCCCATTTGCCCGGACTGCGGCATTCGGCAGGCACTGGAAAGCATCGGCGTTTCCACGGAGGAACGGGAGAAAATCCTGTCTGTAATGCACCGAAAGTTCCCCATGTAACCGCCCTGTTTGCCCTGTGTGGGCTTTCAGAGCACTTGCCGAAAAACTGCCCAAAGTCAAAACCAGCCCCACACAGGCGAACTGTGCGGGGCTTGGTTGGTAGCTGCGATTTTCCGAGATGCCTTTTCCATTGTACTGTATTTTACCATAGAAAAGCAAGTTTATCCAGTGTCAGATCCACCAAATATACAGCAAAAACAACGCCTTATGTTCTGTACATTTAGCCGCTTGCTATACGCCGAAAGGTATGGTAATATACAGTTACCGAAAGGGAAAACAACCAAAAAAACGGAGGAAAAACACAATGGTAGCATACGGAATCGCAAAGGCAAGAGCAATGGCAAACAGAACGGACTGGAACGAAAGAACCGAAATCACAAAGGCGGTCATCACCTGGTTCGATGCGGACTACGAATACGAACTGGAGATTGAAAACGAGGGCAGGATGGACAACGAGGAGTTCACCGCATGGGTTGAGGAAAACGCAGAAAGCCTTGTAAAGGCAGATGCCGAGGAAAACGAAACGACCTTTGAGAAAATCGACAGCATCGACTTTACGGAAAAGGAAATCGATGACGATGCTCTTTTCGATGAGGAGTACGAAAACGCCTGCGAATTTGAATGGGAGTGCCAGACCGGACGGTAATCCAAACCCATAACCCAAGACCAAAGCCCCGAAAGGGGCTGCGGCTCGTACAGCCGCTGTGTTGCCCTGTCCGGCGTAGTTTTGTTTCCTCCGAGTGGTTTTCCCTTTCTCACAAACGCCCCACACAAGGCAACGTGGGGCTTGCTTTTTTGGTTGGTATCATACACAATTTTCTGCCTTCCTCTTTGTGCAGAATATGCCGGAAATTTCGTTGACTTCTCCTTTGGTTTATGGTAATATACATCATGCCAAGAGGCAAAAACAACGAAAGCAGGAGGAAAAAAACAATGTGGACAGAAGGAACGATTCGGGTTGGAGCAAGCGTATTTCACTACTGGGTGAAACACTATGAGGAGCCTTCCATTTACGGCTACGAGGAAGGCAGAGCCTCCAAGATCACACTGCGGCGAAATGCTGAAACGGTTTTCAACTTCGACCGGGGCATGGATATTTCGCCGGAGGATGAGGAAACCAAAACTGCACTGGCGATTTTGCTGAAACAGTACAACTGATTCTTCTAAAACCAAATCCCACAAGCCGGAGCCGAAAGGCTCTGGCGGTCGTACCGGAAAAATTTCTATTGGTGTATCTTACACAAGAAAACGGCAAAATTTCTACGTTTTTTCTGTCTGTTTAGCCGC
>OHSW01000485.1_pt1 | contig 11350 bp, 9 predicted proteins | sample 1578821 | NCBI WGS metagenome assembly OHSW01 (sample SAMEA3879555, study PRJEB24766) | human gut metagenome | biome: human-associated habitat; feature: feces | place: USA | collected 1985/1987
ACTTCTTCCCCAAAATCTTTATACTCATCCTTTACCAATATTTCGTGGGGATTTTCAGGCATTCGTCCTGCAATTAATGAATCTTCAATTTCTTTCTTATTTTGCGTTGTAATCATATCACACATTCCTCTTCCTCCATATCCCTTATATTCGAAGGTAAAGGTTGCTGATTTTCTTAATGTTTGTATCTCATTTATGCCCGGAATGCTACCAATTTCTTCTTTCAGCTTATCATTAAGGGGATTCCCAGAATATAATAATTCTGTTGGCTCTTTGTCTGATTTTATATATATTTTATAATCAGCATCACCAAAAAAGTGTTGTGTCATCCTTTCAGGTTCTTGTAAAAGTAAAGCTGATGATACTGCTAGCAGAATAATTCCTCCGAGGCTTAATGATATAACTATACTCCATACTTTTTTTGGCTCTCTTTTAAAATTCATTATTCCCAAAGATATTGGCGTAAGTTTTCTATTTTTTTCTTTTGTCGATATTTTTATATTACTAATTGCTGTCATCCTCACAGATTCCATCGGTGAGACCTTCATTGCTATTTTAATTGGTTTATTTATAGAAATACTGACAATAATACAGCAGACAACTGCGGTTATCATTGCACATACAATATAATTTCTAATATTAATCCCTTTTGCTAATATTATTGCTGAACAAAGTATTGCTAATGAAATACCTGTCAATATCCCTCTAACACCTAAATATCGTCCTTCCTTTTTTACAATCTTTTTTATCTGCTTTTGTGTCGTTCCTATTGTTCTAAGTCGTCCGTAATTTTGTATTTTGTTTATTATAGAAATTTGAAAGATACTTTTTATAACAGTATAGCTTCCTATGAAGACAAGTCCAATTAATATCCCTAAAATTCCTAATTGATCTGCGGAGATCACTTGATTAACATATCGAAAATATTGATTGTTAAATGCTACAGGTAGATTATTTTTTTCAGCAATTTCGTTGCAATATTTCTTTATATCTTCAGCGTTTTTTTCCTTCACATGCACATAAACCATGTTGGAACTTTCATTATAGTTTTCATAATTTTCCAGTTTTTCCCAAGATATTAGAAACGGAAATGTTTCTCCGCTAGTTCTCATATCAAGAATCCCAGAAATCGTATATTCTCCTGATAGTTGCTCCGTATTTAAAGTAATCTTATCTCCTACCTTTTTATCTTTCCCATACTTTTCCAGCCATTCTTTACATACAGCAATTTGAGCTTCTTTCTCTGGTACTTCTCCACTGAGTAAATCTATCTGATTTCTCAACATATAGAGCATTGGCTGATCTATGTAAAAAAAAGCTGCTGTATATTTTTCTGCAGACGGTATATCTCCAACAATGTAGTATTGTCCTACTCTTTCAAATCCCTTTTCTTCTCTTAGCTTTGACAACTTTTCTTCTGAAACATTCATATATACTGCTTCGTATGTATCCTGAATCTGTTTTTTCTGCACTTCCATCAGTGAAGTCGCAATTAGTCCTGAAAAGCATATTAAAAATGATGCTAAAGCTATAGAAACCACTAACATAATATTTCTTCGTTTTTCAGCCTGAAGATTTCTCTTTACAATAGTTTTTATTACTTTTTTATTCCCTGCTTTTCTCATCTTCACCAACTCCAGTTCTCAAAAATTTTCCGTCTTCAATCCTTACTATTCGTTCTGCTGAATCTGCAATGTGCTCATTATGTGTAATCATCACAACACTTTGCTCAAATTTTCTACTCGTTCTTTGAATCAATTCCAGCACATCCTGGCTTGTCTTACTGTCTAGATTTCCTGTTGGTTCGTCTGCAAGTATAATTGCCGGTTTTGTAATCAATGCCCTTGCAATGGCAACACGCTGTTGCTGTCCACCAGATAACATATTCGGCATACTTTTAAGTTTTTCCTGCAAACCAAGCATATTGATAATTTCGTTCAAAAACGTCTGATCAACTTCTTGCCCATCTAATTCAATCGGCAAAACTATATTCTCATAAACATTTAACATCGGAAGTAAGTTATAGTTTTGAAAAATAAATCCTATATTCCTTCTTCGAAAGATTGTGAGCTGCTCGTCATTTAAGTCTGACAATTTTTTTCCTTGGATCTTAATTTCCCCAGATGTCGGTATATCCAATCCTCCCAACATATTTAATAAGGTAGATTTACCACTTCCAGATGTACCAACAATGGCTACAAATTCACCCTTTTCAACATTAAAATCTACTCCATCCAATGCTTTTGTTATATTAGGCTCCTTTCCATAATATTTTTTTATATTTCTTGCTTCCAATACTTTCATAATTCATTTCTCCTTTTAAATTTCTCTTTTATTTGTATCTATATACTAATGAAAGGCTACTCGATTTTTGCTTCTCGAATAGCCTTCCATGTTTTTTTATGTATTACTTAGTTGTATTTATAAAAGCGCCTCCACCAATACAATCATTTTCGCATTTCTTACGAACAATATCGCAGTCCGGCAATTCATAAATATCAACTTCTTCTTTTAATAACTCTTCGTTTTCAATTACTTCTGTTCTCTTTTCTTCCATGACAATCATCCTCCTCTTTAATAATCCGGATTCAGAAAAGATCCGCCACCAAAACAGTCATTTTTACAATGGTTCTGGATTTCTCCACAGTCTGTTGCATAGACGTTGATTTCTTCCTTCGATAATTCCTGAGCTTCTTTTCCATCTAATTCGTTCATAAGCTACTGTCTCCTTTCTGAACACTTAAATTAGTGCATTGGCGTAATTAAAGCTGTTATCCCCAAACAATCTGTCACGCATTCATACCTTGTCACGCCGCAATCATCCGTATAAATACTTACTTCCTCTTTGCTAAGTTCTGAGGATTTTCTTTCTGTATTGAATTCTTCCATCGAACTCACCTCCTTATGCCTATATTTATACGCTTTACCATACCTTTTATCTATATTTCTTGTCTAAATTGCACTTTTTTCTTCCTCGTTGGCTTCTTTCTCCCATTTTCTCTTTACCGCCTCCATATACTCCATATAAATTTCTAAGTTTTTCTTTCTATTTTCTTTAGGCTGATAATAAAATAACACATAATTTAATACTGCTTTTAAGAAAATACACCGGTAATCATACGGTTCTTCTGATGCCATACAACGTCCACCGCATATATATCGGTAGTCACATTCTTTACATATTTCTTTATATTCAGCACAGAACAGTTTCTTAATTTCATCTTTTTCCAATAAATTTTCTAATTCTTGTAAAATTTTCTGTGGCTCATCGAATAGTATGTTTCCCATTCGAACCTGGTTCTGTTCCATGCACTGACACATATAAATATCGCCTTCCGGGAAAATTGCCATAACTTTTCCATATCCCCCACAAGAATTTCTTACTTGAACCCTTTGATAGAAAGCTCCCCCTATTTTTTTATCTTCGTATCCCTGTTTCAATATATATTTTACTATCTTCAGGTTCATATCAATATGTTCCACATCTGTTAAAATTTCAGAGTTTTCTTTCGCTCTACCAACGGATGAAACTATATTAAAAAGAACATCTATGTCATATTTCGCAGCTATATCAATCAATCGATACAAATCCATCTCATTGGTTTTCTCATAAATGAAAGTAAGAACTACCTTTATTCCGGCTTGCTGACACATCTCTATATGATTAATTAACTGCTGCTCCTTTTCAGGTGTTCCGAACATGTGCATGGTACTGAAGTCTATTTCATTTATATATCCTTTAAGTTGTTCTATTAATTCCTTGGTGATAGCAAGCCCATTGCTCTGTAGTGTAATTGGGCAAGTCAAACCATTTCGTAATGCTTTCGCAATTTCCACAATTTGCTCTTTAATCAGTGGCTCTCCACCTGTAAGAATCATTTTATGTGGTTTATTTTTCTGAAAGAACGGAACCACCTTATTCTGTATATCCTCTAGCTTAAATTCTTTTTCTGGACACAATTTGTCATTTGCACTGATTGCACAAAAATCACAATTCATATTACATTTCCTGGTTACCATCAAATATACTGTATTGATTTTCTCATGGCTATTCTCTATTTCTTTTATAAATTCAGTTTGCTGCTTCCACACGGGATATAACTTTTCCTGGAACTCTGGTTTATCTAAATTATCGGCAAATCTTTTGCTTACCCCCAGGCAGACTTTTCCTACCGGATCAATTAAAGCCACTTTTTCTCCCTCCGTAATCTTAATAAACTCATTCATTTTATTTTCCATGGCGTAAATATCTCCTTTCATATTCTTGTTTCAACTTTTCAAGTTGTTTTTCAGATAGATTTGTTTGAATCAAATGATACATCCACTTCGTCACTTCACAATTCACTTTTATAGGTTTATATACATTTTGGTGAATTTCATAATTTGCCATCTGACATCCTCTTGTTTTGCAATGTCTAAGATATTGACATTCTTGGCACATCGCATCCTCTCGATCCTCCAGATAAATAATTTCTCGAATTCTGGGAACATCCAATCCTTCTTCTACAGAACCGATTTTAAACTCAGGAAGTTCTGCACAAGTATAAATCCCGCCATCTGTTGTTACATAACAAGTTGTCAAACCTGCCTTACATACGTAAAATGGACATGGAGTCAAAAAAGATTTCAGATATTGTTCCCATAGATTCCAAAAAATTACTTCTTGATTTTTTTGTATATATGCTTTATATAACCCGAATACTTTCTCTATCTGCTCTCGTAATTCTTGTAGCTGCTCATCACTCCATGCACAATAATAATCAATTCCTGACTCTAATTTTTTAATTCCCAAGTCAAGCAAAAATTGAAAACTTTCTGCATAATATTGATAGTTATTGCTTGTTACAACACTTGCTACTGAAATCTGATTGCCTGTTGCCTGTTCATATTTTCTCAGCAACGGAAGGTTCTTCATAATCTTTTCAAAACTTCCGTTTCCTGCATAATCTCTCCTGTTCAAATTCTGGACATGCTCAGGACCATCTAAACTCACTTTCAGCTCAAATGTATTTTCTATAAAAAAGTCTATTATTTCATCCGTAATCAACGTTCCATTTATCGTAGTACTGAACTTACATATTAAATTTGTTTCCCGGCACTTTTGCTTCGTATAATCTACTGCATCCTTCATCAGGTTAAATGCCATAAGAGGTTCCCCTCCGATAAAATAAACCATAAGTGTCTGGTCATGCTGCTTATTTGCTTCATGAACGGCAATATCAATTGCCCTTTGAGCGGTTTCCAAGCTCATGTATGTATTTTTCTTTTCTCCCAGATAACAATAAGTACAATTCAAATTGCACTTATTTATTATTTCTAATGATAATGTATACATTTTACGCCTCCTAAACTGTAAACTGGTTCAAATTTCTATTTGTCTTCTCTTGGAAATTTAATCTCTCCATCATATTAAATAGAGGATATCGCAAAACGATTTCTATTTCCGGATGCTTCATCGCATATTCCCTGATATACTCCTTATATTTGCATATCTCCTGATAATTATTGTGATCAATAAAAAGCACCGAATATTGCTCTACTGTCTTTATATTTCTCAGTTTTTCCATTCCACTTTCAAAAGTATCGCATTGTTCTGTTCTCGTTACTTCCCGCATAAAACGTTGTTCTAAAGGTTCTTCCATACGGTTCGTCAAAAAATAACATTGTTTTTGTTTTAATGTCTGATATGGATAATAATTATTCAAAGTATTATGCGTAAACTGTGAAATTGCCTGTTGATACTGTTTCTTATAATTGCTTAAATAACCTGTTACTACCGCACAGGCAAGACTATTTCCTGGATGGAGTACTGGTATTCCTAAGTGGTATAAAAAGAAAAGCCTACAAGAAAAAATCACATCATTTTTCTTTCCATCATATTCAAGCACTTGTACAGGCTCATCCATATCCAGGCATCTCACTCCTATTACAAAAGGGAAGGATGCAGGATAGGTTGCTTCTGCTTTCTGATTGGAGTATGCAGCCACGATCAAAATTCCTTTTTCGGTAGCTACTCTACATACTTCCTCTATTTCTTTGTGGTATTTGTACTCATCTCCCATACTCAAATTAATTATGTCTACCTGTTCCTCTATCAGTGTTTCGATACCTTCTATCATATCCAGAACCGTACTCTTTTTGTTCTTCCTTACAATGGGTACCAGAACAATTTCAGCTTCTGGGTTTTCCTTTAAAATAAAAGAACAGACATATTCTGCATGGGTAAATCCAAAGGCATCTTTACTGTACTCTTGATCTTTCCATTTACAGTCTATTTTTATAATTTTTTTGTCCTGAAAAAAAGGATTATCAAAAGAACCATTGGAATCCAACACACCTATCCTCACTTTTCACTCACCTGCCTTATATGTAACTTCTCCAAATCTACAATAATATCCGCTTCTCGCAATTCTTCCAGGTTGTGCGTAGAAAAAATAATGATTTTGTCTTTTGATAGTTCATGCAGCAAATGATAAAAATTCCCTCTACGTTTTTCATCAATATTCGCTGTCGCCTCGTCAAAAATCAGAAGTTGTGAATTTTTCAAAATATTCCTCATAATATCCAAACGCCGCATCTGTCCCTCTGAGAAGTTGCATGGATCGATCTTTATCTCGGTATCCCATACCATTTCTAAAGCATGGATTTCATCATACAAATCCAAGCACTTTGCCACCGTATCCATCTCTTCCTCCGAAACAATATGTAGTAATCCCATGTTCCGCCTTACCGTATCATTAAAGAACTGTGTACGCTGCATAACATATCCTGTATTTTCCCAATAATTGTTAATATCTAATTCCTGCAAATCTGTGTTATTCACAACTACTTTTCCTTCTGTCGGTTGATACACACCTGTTATAATTTTGAACAGAGTGCTTTTGCCTTGTCCACTTTTTCCATGAATTCCGTAAAGAGTGCCTCTTTTGAAGTTCAAATTAATCCGGTCAAATACCTTCTTATTTGACTCTTGATAAGAAAAACTCATATCTTCTAAGGAAATGTTGTTCACTGTTGTTACTTTCTTTCCGTCTCCTTGTTTCTGATCCGGATACTGAAGCAGACCATTGATATCCTTTAAGGAAACTACGGCAGTATGATACTCATTAGCAAACTGTGCAATTCCAATAATAGGATTCATAATAATTGTCTGGTAATTCATCAAAGCCATAATGGTACCTATGGTCATATTCCCTTTAAATACTTCTTGTGCACCGATTACCCAAATTATGACTGTTCCTATAAACTGAATCACGAGTATCGTAGATGTATTCAATATGTACAACAAATTCTGGCGATTCGTCTCTTTTTTGTATTTTTGATTTTTCTCAAAGTACATATCATGCACATATTGCCCACATTGAAAGAGTCTTGTAATAAACCAATTATCATAGGTGTTTGTCAGAACATTGGTGATGCTGTTATATCCTTCCAAAACTTGACCACTGGTTTCCTGTATCAATTTCCCCAAGATTCTACTAATAAAAGGAACACTGACAAGTAAGATAATATTGGATACGGCAATCCCCTTATGGATAGAAAACATATATGGAGGAACAACCACCAGGATAACAATATTGGAAACCAATGTGATAATACTTGTGATTCCACATTGTTTCACTGCTGAAACATCTTTATCTACTTTCAGCAAAATGTCACTTAGCTTTATCTTCTCAAAAAAATTCACGCTTACTGTTGATAATTTATCTTCTACCTTTTGTCGCATATCTGCTGCTATCTCTTCCGATATGACAGCCACTATATATCTCTGAGCATAATTCATGAGATAATTAAGTAACAGCATTCCCAAAAATATACCCAAAAGGAACATAAAAGCTGATAAGTTAGTATTCTGTGGATTTCCCAAATCATCTACTACTTTTCCTTGTAGCTCCGGACGTACCAATGAAACACCAGCAGTTAAAACAATAATTACTATTGTTAAAAGATAGAAAGGAAACAACTTTTTCTTAAAAGCATACTCTTTTAAAAAAAGCCAATATGGGCGTCCTTCTTTACTTTTCATCGGCTAACCTCTTGGCAATCTTCTCTCCGAATTCACTAAGTTTTAAATGCTCCTCCTGAATATAATCCACATATATTCCTAACTTTTCTCTAAGCATTTCAGTAGGCTGTTCCAAATAATATTCCAGTATTTCTACCATTGCCTGATGGAAGATGTGTTCAAAAATACACTCTGCATCCGACGGCACATTAATTTTTCCTGTATTAATAAAATTCATATATCCACACTTCATACCATGGCAAAAATCTCGTATTTTACAGTCCTTGCACTTCGGATCTGCCTTATCAAAATTAGATACTGCAATTAATTTTGCCTTTCTTATATCAACGCCCTCTTTAATATTGCCTATACAATATTTCTCATTACTGGTAAGAAATCCACATGGGTAAATTTGTCCATTCGGAAATATCTTAAAATTCCCAATCCCCGCATCACACATTCCAAAGCAATTTCCAAAATTGCAAAGCATATTAAACATTTTTCCATCAAATTGGTCTATGGTAAAACTTCTACCTGCTGCTGCCTCCGCCAAATAATACTTTGATATTGCTGCTACCTGTTTTTCAAACTCGCTCTTCAATTTATCTGATATTTTTAAATACACGTCCATAATCATACAAATATTATCCAGACCATGTTCATGTAAATAACAGATATTCTCAAACATGTGAGGAATTGTATTCTCTGTTACAGTCATTCTTACAGAAAAATTCAATCCGCTATCCTTCACCTTCATGATATTTTCAAAAATCTTGTCATAGCAAGAAACTCCGTCTTTCGCAACTCTGTTCAAATCATGAGTTTCCTTATTTCCATCGAAGCTAAGCCGTATTGTAAATTGATTTTCTTTCATAAAGTCAATAAAATCATCGTCCATCAAAGAGCAATTGGTTGTAATATAATATTTTGCTTCTCTCTCTGGATAAAAATTTTTTATATAATCTACTGCCTGATAAATCAAATTTTTTTTCAATAATGGCTCTCCGCCTAGAAAATCGATTAAAACTTTTCCTTTATCTCCATAATTCATGATAAACTCCAAAGAGTCTACTAACGTTTTCTCATTTAACTGGTAGTGATTGTGATAATCTTCATAGCAATACTGGCATTTAAAATTGCAATCAGTTGTCATATATAATGTAAAATTATACATATTTATCTGCCCCTTTCTTTAATATACTAAGAACAATTTTAACCAAATTCTACCGTTTGACCATATATTTTGTTTATTTTGCGTATTTTAGTGTCTGAATGGAACAAAAAAATAGACCTCAATATTTTACAACAATATCAAGGTCTAAAAATTCTTATCAATAAATGCCAACTTCTTTTCCGAACTTATACATATACTGTGTAACAGTTTGTATTGCATGCTGAACAGACTGCCTTGCTGCACTTTCATACGTGCTTTCATTCTGAGCACTTCCTACAAGGCTCTTTGCATGTTTTGCTGCTGAATACATCAAATCTCCTGTAGAAGTATTTACTGCTGTTGTGTATACAGACTCGCTAAATGAATTTCCTGCTATTGTATAAGATTTCCTGTTTTTATCAACATACTTTTCAAAAGCGGAATGATTGCTGTTTATCGCTGTCAAGTTCGATGCATGATGCGGTTCGTTTAAGTCCGATACATAATGGGTGCCTTTTCCTAGGTTTGACATAGCCAATTGTACATCCCCTACACGATACGCATTTACTGCTGCCTGAAAATATGACTCTGCTCTTGTCCTAGCTGTCGGAGATTTTTGGCCAAGCCAGTTTTTTCCAGTATCAGGATCATAAAAGTGTCCTGCAAAAGTTCCTGCATCTGTTTCATTTCCAAGTTTATCCGGCCAGTCGGTTGCCTCCATAAGGATAGATGAGTTCAGCCCACCATTGAATGCACTATTTCCTTTATCATTGCTCAGAATTTTAAGTGCGTTTGCAACAATATACTGATGTGTATGATCTACCCCGCCAGACGAAAATCTTTCATCTGGATTTGTACCATGCTCAATCGGAACTCCTTCCCCGTAAAGTTCATCTGAACCATTCGCAATATCCTGCACTTTCGTTAGAAGTTCTGGCTGTTCCGCTGCCATAACTGGCATCGTTCCCAATAAAGCCCCCACTGATACCATGGCAATAAATAGTTTCATTTTTTTTCGCATACCCATGCCTCCTCTTCTTTTTTCTTTATCTTACATCTTAATTTAAAAAAGAAAACAATATTTGACTAAATTGCGTTTTTTTAACCTTATTTGGATATAAAAAAGTGATACTTACTTTCGTAAATACCACTTATTATTCTATACTTCGATAGGAATAAGAATCGATACTGAAAACATATCATCCACCACATTAAATGATACCTCTCCCCCATATTCTCTCACAACACGCTTAATATTCTTCACTCCAAATCCATGATTTTTTTTATCTTCCTTTGATGTTTCCATTACCGAATTTCCACGTAAAGCTTCTGCCTGGCTTTCTCTCAAACTGTTTTCACATATAATAGATAGAAATCCTTTTATTTTTCTAGCCTTTAGCTGTACTAAACATTCTATTTTCGGATTATCCGCTTTCATGAGTTGGCATTCTCGTAGTGCATTGTCGATTGTATTTGAGACAATCACACATAGATCTTCATTTTTAACTCGCTTAAATGGTGTAAAGTCTGCAAATACTTTAAACTCAATCTTTTTTTCAAGAGCTTCCAGTCTTTTTGCATGTAATAGGTTATCAAGAAATGCATTGCCTGTTTTATAATAGCTTTGATAAATGTCCAACTTACTTTCAATTCCATCTATGTATTCTTGCTTCTGTTGATAATCCACATTCCCTCTTAATGCCTCCAAATGATTTTTAATATCATGAGAAATCTTTCTAATGTTTTCCATATCATTGGATTGTTTCATATAATAATCGTATTGTAAACTCATCTCGCTAATCTGCAAGTTCTTTTCATTCTCAATCTTTTTAACATTCAAATAATTTTCAAGAACAACAATATTACAAACCGTCCCCATAAACACCACAATACACACAACTATAACAGTTATTATTGACCATACATTGTCAACAATCATCCTTTTGTCGTTATATAACTGATCCGCACATATTGCCATTACTACTATATTGATAAACAACGGAATAATAATTGTAACAACATTCAGTCCAGAAAGTAATAATGGGATTTTATTTACAATCTTTTTTATTACCAAATTCCCAATAATAATTACTATTTCAGCAATCAAAATCATATGGATTTGATATTTTTCAGACAGATCTGCTAATATTCCATCACTGCTATAGCTATAGCAGTGATGGAATATTAGCAGA
>OHSW01000490.1_pt1 | contig 11282 bp, 9 predicted proteins | sample 1578821 | NCBI WGS metagenome assembly OHSW01 (sample SAMEA3879555, study PRJEB24766) | human gut metagenome | biome: human-associated habitat; feature: feces | place: USA | collected 1985/1987
AAGGCAGTAGGAATTATTTTAGCTGGCGGTAATAACAGCCGCATGCAGGAATTATCGAACAAACGAGCAATTGCAGCAATGCCGATCGGAGGCAGTTACCGGAGCATCGACTTCGCTCTGAGCAATATGAGTAATTCTCATGTACAGACAGTGGCAGTGCTGACACAGTACAGTGCAAGATCCCTGAATGAACATTTAAGTTCTTCAAAATGGTGGGATTTTGGAAGAAAACAGGGAGGTCTGTATCTGTTTACACCGACCGTTACGGCAGAAAACAGTGACTGGTATCGTGGCACGGCAGATGCCATGTATCAGAATATTGATTTCCTGAAAAACCGTCACGAACCGTATGTGATCATATCCAGCGGTGACTGTGTGTATAAGATGGATTACAATGACCTGCTGGAGTTTCATATCGCAAAGAAAGCAGATATTACCATTGCATGCAAGGATATGCCGGCGGATGCGGATGTCAGCCGTTTCGGAGTCGTCCGTATGAATGAAGATTCCCGGATCACGGATTTTGAGGAAAAACCGCTGGTGGCACAATCCAATACGATTTCCACAGGGGTGTATATTATCCGAAGAAGACAGCTGATCGAAATTCTCGAAAAATCGGCGGAGGAAAACCGGTTTGATTTTGTTACGGATGTGCTGGTGCGTTACCGCAATGTAAAGCGCGTATACGGATACAAACTGAACACTTACTGGAGTAATATAGCAAGTGTAGATGATTACTTCCGTACAAATATGGACTTTTTGAAACCGGATGTGAGAAAGTACTTTTTCCGCGAAGAGCCGAAGATTTATTCAAAAGTGGATGATCTTCCGCCGGCAAAATACAATATGGGATCGGATGTCAGCAACAGTCTGATCGCCAGTGGATGTATTATAAACGGCAGGGTAGAAAATTCTGTTTTGTTTAAGAAAGCGTTTGTAGGAAAAAATTGCGTGATCAAGAATTCGATTATCTTGAATGATGCATATATTGGCGATAATACGCATGTAGAAAACTGCATTGTGGAGAGCCATGGAACGCTTCGGGCAAATACATTTTATTCTGGAGACGATGCTGTCCGGATTGTTGCAGAAAACAACGAAAGATATATGCTCTAGGGAGAGACTAGAAGGGGGATACATATGCAGATTACAGACGTTAGAATCCGCAAGGTGGAAAAAGAAGGCAAGATGAAAGCCGTGGTATCTATCACAATCGATGATGAATTTGTCGTACATGATATCAAAGTGATCGAAGGGGAAAAGGGATTGTTTATTGCGATGCCGAGCAGAAAAGCCGGCGACGGGGATTTCCGGGATATCGCACATCCGATCAATTCCGCGACAAGGGATCAGATTCAGGGATTGATACTGAAAAAGTATGAAGAGGTCTTGCAGGAGAAGGAATAAACGATTAAAATAAGAGAAATGGGACTGTGGAGTAATCCATGGTCCTTTTCTTAATTACAGACTTTTTGAATCCGTAATTGCGAAACTTATGGATGGGCGGCTCCCGTGTGGTGGCTGGGGCTGCTGCTTCCTGTGGCGTGCGATTCAGACAGAATCTTAGAATTTGCGAAAATGATTGCGTGGCTCTAATTTTGTGTCCGGGCAACGTTTCGACAGCGGCGCGGCTTGTGTCCGTCTGGCAGGGACGCGTCCGAAGGATTTCGTGTCTGCCTTAGCGGAGTGCTTCAAAATACTGTGCCCGCGGGTCGTGTTTGCGACTACATTTATTTAAGGTCATTCAAAAAAGTCCGTAGGGAGACATAACCGGGAGCGGGCGCCATAAAATTTTTGAAGTGCTCCGCTTAGGCAGACTAGAAATTCTGAGCGCATCCTTGGCAGACGGACACAAGCCGCGCCGCTGTCGAAACTTGAACGAACACAAATCATCAAAGGAGTCACGCAGTCACTTTCTGCAAATTCTTGATTCTGGATATTGAGTGCGTATCGGAGAGGCCGCAGCCGGAGCCACCACACGGGAGTCCGCCGGAACTAAGGATTTCACAATTATTTATATAGAAAATTACAGGAGAAAAAGAGGAAATAGATATGAACGAATTAAGTAAAGTAGTAAATGCGCAGCTGCAGCAGGCAGCGGAAAACCTTGTCCGTAACCGTCTGATGTCTGATGAATTTTTGGATTTTGTGCAGGAAAATACAAAACCGCTGGATACGCTGATGGCATATTACAAGTGCGCAATCATGGAAGTAGAGACGAAGTTTAAAGTGTTAAACGAACAATTTTCGCTGGAATATGACCGTAATCCGATCGAGTCCATCAAGACACGTGTGAAATCGCTGGACGGAATCGTGCGCAAAGTGCGCCGGAAAAATATTCCGTTGACGCTTTCGGCGATTGAACAGAACATCAATGATATAGCAGGAATCCGGGTTGTGTGCTCTTTCCCGGAAGATATCTATTTACTGGCGGACTGCCTGCTTCAGCAGGATGATATCCGTCTGATCGAACAGAAAGATTACATCAAGCATCCGAAGGAAAACGGATACCGTAGCCTGCATCTGATCGTTGCAGTACCGATTTTTTTACAGAATGAGAAACGGGAAATGAAAGTTGAAGTACAGCTTCGCACCATTGCCATGGATTTCTGGGCGAGTCTGGAGCACAAAGTGCGGTACAAAAAGAATGTTCCGGCAGATGAAACCGAGCGTCTGGCACAGGAACTGAGCGAATGTGCACAGATCAGTGCAGATCTGGACCAGCGGATGCAGAATATCCGTACCCGCCTGGCAGATGCGGAATTACAGCATCCACAGAAACAAAAGAAAGATGAACAGATCCTTCTGGATGTGCTGGGACTGTAATGCCGCTGGTGCTCACAGGTAAGCATGAGAACAGTAACCGGTAACTTCTTTATGCACTGTGCTCCCATGGACGTACTTTCAGATGGACACCGCGGCTGTCAGCGATGCGCTGACACGCCTTAATGTCTTCTTCCGGAAGAATATCCACGATCGACAGCTGCGTGTGTGGGATAAGTTTTCCACATTCCTCTGCAAAATCAAGCATTGCCTCATAAGCATGAGGGAAGGATGGACGGGTTACTTTTTCGTACTTTTCTGCAGTTGCCTCATTCAAGCTGATGGAGATGCTGTCTACGACCTCTGCTAATTCCGGCACAATGTCACGTTTATAATACAGGTTTCCCAGACCATTGGAATTGACACGGATCGGGAGACCTGTTTTTTCTTTGACATATCTGGCACTGGCGATCAGATTCTCCAGTGCACAGGTCGGTTCCCCATAGCCACAGAAAACAAATTCTTTGTAGCCGGTGAAATCAAAGGCATCAATTGCGGCAATAATCTCACTTAAAGAAGGCTCTGCTTTGTGCCAGAGGGTATCCGCATCACCCACACCATCAAACTGTTTACGGATACAGAACGTACAGTTGCAGTCACATTTATTTGTGATATTTGCATATACCTGATCATTGTACACATATAAAATTTTTGCCATAACAATTCCTTCTTTCTATCGTATGGATTCATCAATTGCGAAATTCTTTTCCGGGTTTTTCGTTTTTACACGTTTGAATCTGCAATCAGGTCAATAAGAAATTTCTCGAAATTAACGCCATCGCGTCCCGGCGTATTTTCTTTCATGGTATCCCCGATACTGTGGGATAAAAATTTCCCGGCAAGCAGAATCGCATCTTCCGTGCATATGCCCTTTGTGCGGCAGCCACACAATACAGAGGCAAACAGATCCCCGGTTCCGGAAAAACTCCGGTCAAAAAACGGCGATTCGTGCCGGTAAATTCCATTTGCAGTGGCAACAATATTATAAATGACGGGATGTTTCTCATCACGGCATTTGACACCGGTGATCACGACATCCTGTGGGTGTGAGGCTTTTTTTTGCAGCCGCAGTGCCACATCTTCTGCCAGCTTCAGCAGATCCGTGTTCGTCCGGCAGTGAAGTAAGGCATTTTCCGGGATGTCTGCCAGCAGACAGGCTTCCGTCAGATTCGGCGTGATCACGTCTGCTTCAAGCGTCAGTTCTTTCATTCCATTTAACAGCCCCGGAGTAAAAAACGGATAAGCATTTCCGTCATCCCCCATAACAGGGTCAACCAGAAGAAGCGTATGTTCTTCCCGGAATTGGCGGATGAAATCAAGCACCTGCGAAATCTGTTCCGCTCCGGTCAGAAATCCGCTGTAGATGGCATCAAAATGCGCGTTATTTTTCCCCCAGGCATCGATATAGTCCGGTAACATGGCGGTCAGATCGGTACAGTGATAACAGGGATAACCGGTCTGGCCGGTCAGTACGGCTGTCGCAACCGGACAACACTGCACGCCCAGCGCGGATAATACCGGAATCGCTGCCGTGAGCGAACACTTTCCGAAACCGGACAGATCATGGATAACAGCTGCTTTTTTCATGGAAAACCTCCGAATTGGTGAAAATAGTTCTTTGTATCCTAGTATAGTGCGATCTATCGGTGTGTATATATCCAAAATGGGAAAAAAATATAAATCCAGTCTGCAAAAAATCATAGACAACCATTTGTGTTTTGATAAAAATAACGGAAAAAGCAAGGTTTTGCTGGACAAATATAGTAAAAAGTAATAAAATTATAAGCATATAGGGGTAGTGTTTATACGAAAATCATAATAAGGAGTGCGTTTATGGAACTGATTTACACAAATGATTTATGCACCGGATGCAACAAATGCGTGCGGGGCTGTCCTGTACTTACGGCAAATATTGCAACGCAGGAAGGTTATGTAACGGTAGACCCGGACAAATGTATTGCATGTGGGGAATGCTTTGATGTCTGCCCACATGAAGCGAGAGACTATTATGATGATACGGACCGCTTCTTTGAAGACCTTGCATCGGGAAAGAAAATTTCCGTGATACTGGCACCGGCATTTCTGGCAAATTATCCCAAAGAATACCAGCGTGTGCTGGGATATTTAAAGAGTAAGGGAGTCAACCATATCTGCAGTGTATCGTTCGGTGCGGATATCACAACCTGGGGATATCTGAAATACATTACGGAACACAAATTTTTCGGGGGCATTTCCCAGCCGTGTCCGGCAGTAGTCACCTATGTGGAAAAATATATACCGGAGCTGATTCCACGTCTGATGCCGGTACACAGTCCGATGATGTGTACTGCTATTTATATGAAAAAATACATGCAGGTCACAGATGAAATTGCTTTCATCAGCCCGTGTATTGCCAAAAAATTAGAGATTACCGATCCCAATTGCGGCGGATATGTTTCTTATAATGTAACTTTTGAAAAGATGATGAAGTATATCGGAAACGATTATGAAGGGTGTGAACCATATACCGATGAACTGGAATACGGACTGGGTTCTTTGTATCCGATGCCTGGTGGACTGCGGGAAAATGTAGAACATTTTCTTGGAAAAGAACAGGTAGTGCGTCAGGTAGAGGGCGAGCATGAGGCATATGAATATCTGCGTTCCTATGCAAAACGTATTCAGCAGAATAAAGAACTTCCGTTTATGGTAGATATCTTAAATTGTGCGAAGGGCTGTCTCTACGGAACTGCCACAGATCCTAAACGGGGAACGGATGATGTCATGCTGACAATCGCAAAATTGCGGAACAGCAAAACCAGTGCAAAACAGGAGAAGGCACACTTTGGCAGGAAGAGCAAAAGCAGGAGTCCGTGGGCAGATACACTGACACCGGAGGAACGTCTGAAAAACTTCATGGACGCTTTCGGGAAGCTGGACATCAACGATTTTATGCGCAGCTACACCAATCGCGCAGTACATATTGAGGAACCGTCCGAACAGGAGAAGAACCGCCTGTTTACAGAAATGAAAAAAGATACCTACGAGGAACAGCACAGGGACTGCGAATCCTGTGGATATTCAAGCTGCACCAACATGGTACGTGCCATCCACAATGGAGTCAACGTAAAAGAAAACTGTGTGCACTATGTGCGGGGCATGGCAGAGGAAGAGGCAAAAAAGATTGCAGAACTTCGCGATCAGGAGCGGACGGAACAGGAAATCCGCCAGCAGAAGATTACAGATATCACAGACCGGTTTATTACCCTGAGTGATAACATTGCAGAATTGAACACGGCAAATGAGGAATCTGCAAATGAAGCAACCAACCTGGCACAGTATATTCAGGATATTTCCCGTCTGTGCGATGAACTGAATGAGTCCATCCGCATTATGTCGGATTTCATCAGTGTATATAAAAAGAGCAATGAAGATATTTCTGCCATTGCAGGACAGACAAATCTGCTTTCGCTCAATGCCTCCATTGAGGCGGCGCGTGCCGGTGAGAACGGAAGAGGCTTTGCAGTGGTAGCGGAGGAAATCCGTACACTGTCTGATTCCACGAAGGATCTTCTGACACAGAACGACCAGAAAGCCGAGGCAATTCTTCCAAAGATTACACAGAGCATGGATTCGATCAAAGATCTGGTAGAAAGCATGAATACCATGACGCAGAAGGTGTCAACGATTGCCGCAAACACGGAAGAAATTACTTCCCAGACGACCTATGTACAGAATATGACAGAAGAAATGCGGGATGAGGTGAAAGAACTGTAGATGAAAAAGGATGCGTATTACACATCCGGACAATTTGCAAAAAAAGCACATGTGACACTTCGCGCGATCCGGTATTATGATAAACAGAATATTTTAAAACCTTCTTATATTAATAAAAGCGGTGCGCGTTTTTATACCGATGAGGACTTTGTACGGCTCCAGCAGATTTTATTATTGAAATATCTCGGTTTTTCACTGGAAGATATCCGTGAAATGACGATTAATGATACCGACTATCACCTGATGCAGAATGCCTTAAATCTCCAGTTAAAGCTGATTGATGATAAAATCGAACAGATGCAGCTGGTGAAACAGGCAATTCAGGATACTTCCCGTGAAATTTCCAAAAATCACACCGTAAACTGGAGCCAGATGCTGCATCTGATTCACCTGACTGGTATGGAAAAGAGTTTAAAGACACAGTATCAGAATGCCAGCAATATTTCTGCCCGTATCCGTCTGCATGAAATGTATTCCCAAAATCAGACGGGGTGGTTTCCATGGATTTACCACAACTGTAAAATCACAGACGGTATGCGCATTCTGGAAATCGGCTGTGGGGACGGTACACTCTGGAATGAAAATATGGCAAAACTTCCTCAAAATATTTCCGCAGTCTTATCCGATATTTCAGAAGGCATGCTGCGTGATGTCAGAAGGCGTATCGGCAATGATTCCCGCTTTTCTTTTCAGGCATTTGACTGCCACCGGATTCCATTTGCCTCAGACAGCTTTGACCTTGTGATTGCTAATCATGTACTGTTTTACTGTGATGATATTGCAAAAGTCTGCCGTGAAGTATCCCGCATATTAGTTCCCGGAGGAAGGTTTCTATGCAGTACCTACGGAAAGCAGCATATGCGGGAAATTACCGATCTGGTGCAGCAGTTTCATAAAGAAATCGTTTTGTCAGCGGAGGTGCTGTATGAGCGGTTCGGACTTGAAAACGGAGAAAACCTGTTAGCACCGTATTTTCCGGAAATTCAGATGCGAAGATACGAGGATGCGATTGAAATAGCGGAAGCAGAACCGCTGATTTCCTATATTCTTTCCTGTCACGGAAATCAGAACCAGCTGCTTTTGAACCAGTACAAAGAGTTCCGGGAATTTGTTTCTGCCCGCGTGGCAGATGGATTTCATATCACAAAAGAGGCCGGGATCTTCCTGTGCAGAAAATAGTTAAAAAAATCTATAAAAAAGACTTGAAGGTGACCTAGCGTCACCTTTTATAATGGAAACAAATACAGGAATCGTAAACGCACACAGGAGGAAACACTCATGACCATTATTGTAACAGGCGGTGCCGGTTTCATCGGCAGCAACTTTATTTTCTATATGTTAAAGGAACATCCGCAGGATCGCATTGTTTGTCTGGATTCCCTGACCTATGCGGGCAATCTGTCCACGCTTGCACCGGTGATGGATCAGCCGAATTTTCGTTTCGTAAAACTCGATATCTGCGACCGTCCGGGAGTATATACCCTTTTTGAGGAAGAAAAACCGGATGTGATCGTCAATTTTGCAGCGGAGTCCCATGTGGACCGCTCCATTGAGAATCCGGAAGTCTTTTTGCAGACCAATATTATCGGTACTTCCGTGCTGATGGACGCATGCAGGAAGTATGGTATTTCACGGTATCATCAGGTATCCACGGATGAGGTGTACGGAGATCTGCCACTGGCCCGTCCGGATCTGTTCTTCCATGAGGATACACCGATCCACACCTCCAGTCCTTACAGCACTTCCAAGGCATCTGCGGATCTGCTTGTTATGGCATATCACAGAACGTACGGCCTGCCGGTGACGATCAGCCGCTGTTCCAACAACTACGGTCCGTATCAGTTTCCGGAAAAACTCATTCCGCTTATGATTGCAAATGCGCTGGCAGATAAGCCGCTTCCGGTATACGGAGAGGGACTCAATGTGCGCGACTGGCTGTATGTCGAGGATCACTGTAAGGCGATTGATCTGATCCTGCGCAACGGAACCGTCGGAGAAGTCTACAACATCGGCGGACACAATGAGATGAAAAATATTGATATCGTAAAACTCATCTGTGAATATCTCGGCAAGCCGGAGAGCCTGATCGAGCATGTGCAGGATCGTAAAGGACACGATATGCGCTATGCCATCGATCCAACCAAGATCCACAACGAGCTGGGCTGGCTGCCGGAGACGATGTTTAAAGATGGTATCCGCCTGACCATCCAGTGGTATCTGGATCATAAGGAATGGTGGGAGAACATCGTAAACGGGGAATACCAGAATTATTACAAAGAAATGTACGGAAAGAAAGGCTTATAAATATGAAAGTATTCGTGACAGGCGTTGCCGGACAGCTGGGACATGACGTGGTAAACGAACTGACAAAGCGCGGACATCAGGCAGTCGGTTCGGATATTGCACCGGCACTAGAATCCTGTGCATCGTATGTGCCGCTGGACATCACCGATGCGGCAGCAGTGGAACAGACAATCATGCAAGTACAGCCGGATGCCATCGTGCACTGTGCGGCATGGACCGCTGTGGATGCAGCAGAGGACGAAGAAAATCAGGCAAAAGTCAGAGCCATCAACGTAGATGGAACGAAACATATTGCGGAAGCGGCAAAAAAAGCAGATGCCAAAATGGTCTATATCAGTACCGACTATGTATTTGACGGACAGGGCGAAACACCGTGGGAGCCGGACTGCAAAGATTATGCACCGCTCAATGTATACGGACAGAGCAAACTGGGGGGCGAGTTGGCAGTGGCACAGACACTGGAAAAGTATTTTATCGTTCGTATCGCCTGGGTATTTGGATTAAACGGAAAAAATTTTATTAAGACCATGTTAAAAGTGGCAAAAAATCACCCGCAGGTGCGCGTGGTAAATGACCAGATCGGCACACCAACCTATACTTACGATCTGGCAAGACTGCTTGTTGACATGATGGAAACCGAAAAATATGGTTATTACCACGTAACAAACGAGGGTGGTTACATATCCTGGTACGATTTCACAAAAGAAATTTATCGGCAGGCAGGGCTTTCTACCGAAGTGCAGCCCGTGATAACCGCGGAATACGGTCTGTCAAAGGCAGCGCGTCCGTTTAACAGCAGACTGGAAAAAAAGAAACTGAAAGAAAATGGATTTACACCGCTTCCAACCTGGCAGGACGCACTGGGGCGGTATCTGCAGGAATTAAAGAACACGGCTGTATCCGTTGACGATGGTAACCAGTAAACAATTGCTTCCGGTATATGACAAACCGATGATTTATTATCCGCTGTCTACACTGATGCTGGCAGGCATCCGCGATATTTTAGTTATTTCCACGCGGGAAGATACCCCGAGATTTGAAGCACTTCTGGGGGATGGAAATCAGTTCGGACTGCATCTGTCCTACAAAGTGCAGCCGTCCCCGGACGGACTTGCACAGGCATTTTTACTCGGAGAGGAATTTATCGGAGAGGATGCCTGTGCTATGGTGCTCGGAGACAACATTTTCTATGGAAACGGATTCGGAAAAATTCTGCGCAATGCCGCAAAGGATGCACAAGAGGGACAGGCAACCGTCTTTGGCTATTATGTCAACGATCCGGAGCGTTTCGGTGTCGTGGATTTCGATGAGAACGGAAAAGCGGTATCCATCGAGGAAAAACCGGCACAGCCAAAGAGCAACTATGCCGTGACCGGACTGTATTTCTATCCGGCAGGCGTGAGCAAAATGGCAAAACAGGTGCAGCCATCCGCCCGCGGCGAACTGGAGATCACCACCTTAAATGACCTGTATCTGCAGCAGAAAAACTTAAATGTGCAGCTGCTCGGACGTGGGTTTGCATGGCTTGATACCGGAACGATGGACAGCCTTCTGGATGCAGCGGCATTTGTGCAGATGATTGAGCACCGTCAGGGCGTGACCATTTCCGCGCCGGAAGAAATTGCATATATCAATCAGTGGATTGATAAAGAAAAACTGCTTGATTCTGCGATACGCTATGGGAAGAGTCCGTATGGAGAGCATTTAAAAGCAGTCGCAGAAGGCAGAGTGAAATATTAAAATCAGCGTAACTATTCTGAGGGGGTTCTGAATAGATACAAATCAGCATGAAAGAGGAAAAAACAGTGGGACAGATAACAGTGGAAAAAAATGTCGGTGGCATCGAAGGGCTGTGTGTGATTACACCGGCCGTACACGGGGATGCCCGCGGATATTTCATGGAGACATACAATGAGAGGGAAATGAAAGAAGCCGGATTCGATATCCAGTTTGTACAGGATAACCAGTCCATGTCCGTCAAAGGCGTACTGCGCGGACTGCATTTCCAGATCAACTATCCGCAGTGCAAACTTGTCCGTGCCGTGCGCGGAAGCGTATTTGATGTGGCGGTGGATATCCGGAAAGGAAGTGCCACCTATGGAAAATGGTATGGAATTGAACTGTCGGAAGAGAATAAAAAGCAGTTTTACATTCCGGAAGGATTTGCGCATGGATTTCTGGTGCTGAGCGACCAGGCAGAATTCTGCTACAAATGTACGGATTTTTATCATCCGGATGATGAGGGCGGGATTGCCTGGAACGATCCGACGATCAACGTTGCATGGCCAGAGCTTGATGTGCCATACAGAATGAGTGAAAAAGATAAAAAGTGGGGAAGGCTGGGAGAATAAGATGGAAAGAATTCAGGGATTAAAAGAATATGTACAGACAGAACATTA
>OHSW01000495.1_pt1 | contig 11164 bp, 9 predicted proteins | sample 1578821 | NCBI WGS metagenome assembly OHSW01 (sample SAMEA3879555, study PRJEB24766) | human gut metagenome | biome: human-associated habitat; feature: feces | place: USA | collected 1985/1987
CTTCATGGATATAAGTGCCGGAGCGACAAAATCAACGTCCGTCAGTTTAAGCACCGGCTTTCCGTCTGCACCAATAGACATTTCAAAAGTGCCGTCATAGATTCCCGGCACATAAGACACCTTGTGCACCTTGTCGGCTTTCAGGAAAGACTTACCGCGTCTGATACCAGATATACCGTCAGCAGATACCACAGGCTCGACCTGTTCGCCGTGTTCACCATAGAAAAGAAACTCCATGGAAACACCTTCCACTGCGTCATGACCTTCACGCGCCTTAATATCAACAAGTCCACTGTAAAATAAGAAAATTCTAAATTTATTCATCATTCATTCTCCTTTATGTCTTTTTCTACTTCCTCAATTTTCTGCAATGAAAGCCCCGCATCCTTGAGATGTCCTCTCAATTCCTGCAAAGACTTTTGAGCAGCTTCAAACGAGTTTAAGAAGTAATCAAAATTTGTTAGTTGTGAAAATACTAAATTCTGTTTACGTTGCTGTCTTCGAATCTTTTCGTCAAGTCGCGCAAGTTCTTTCTTCCGGTCTGATTCTCCGCGTTTCGCCTCGAGGATAATATTCTCAAATTTTTCATTAAATCCGTTTCCCGGCGCGCTGTCGATATAATCAAAAACCTCTTGTGTCAAGCGGACTGACTTTGCAATATTCTTTTTTGTCAATGTTCCTCCTTTTCGCTAGTGCCATAGCATTCAAACCCCATGACCCCCTGATCGGCCGCGTCGCGTCTGATCTGCTCGAGGATGGCGGCTTGATGATCGTCAACGTTGATCCGGAGCTTTCCGTTACTGTTCTCGTAGCCCGGCGCCCAGAGCGCGCGCAGGGTATGACCGCGACCCATACCCTTATCTACCGCTACCAATCTATACCGATTGGGGAAAACTTTCTCGTAGCTCCACACGCTGTCCATGCCACCACACTCCCTTCCAATCGCTGTGCATAAGTGCAAAAGCCGCAATTCCGCCTATGCATATCCTGTTGAAATGCTGTGCACAGTCCGGGATAACGCCCCAGCGGATTCCCCGGGCGGAAAATCCGCTGTGTGCTGTGCGCGTTACCCCGGACTGCACACAAGCATTACAACAAGGATACGCACAAGGCTGCATGGGACTGCGGCTTTTACACTTACACACAAGCGACGGCGGAGTATGCGGATATGTACCTTTGTTGTCCCCCCTCGTCAAACAATCGGTATAGATTGGTTTGGAAAAGACGCGGCTAAGGGTCTACAAAGGAGACGCGCGCGCTCTGGGCGCCGGGCTACGAGAGCCGCCGCTTTTAAAAAAATCATCCCACGCAGGCGACAGGCACGGAAATATGCTGTCGTAAAGATCCGGAGTAAAGAAGCAACGACCATCCACACAAGACGGACAAAGTTTGCATTTTGCAGACATTGCCGGGAAAATATCGTCTGAAGCATCTGGATCAGCTTCTGAAACATTCTCCGGAGCATCAGCCAAAGAATCTTCTGGAGCGTCAGCCGGAACATCTTCCAAAACGTCTGTATTAGCTTCTAAAAATTTACAAAAAGCTACAGCACAATATTCCAGATCAACACGAGCAATTTGTAATTTCTTTCGAACGGCTTTAAATTCATCCGAAGTACCATGATCAAGATCAAAATTAATAAATTCATGCTCAGCAGCCAAATAAGCAGCATTCGCAGATTTAAAATCTTGTAACTTGTCAATAAAAATACTTTTTGAAATTTCCAGACTATATTTCATGTTCAGCACCTCCATGAAAAAACCTAATGTAAAAATTTTTTAGTTATGATATACTAGAGGTAAAATGAAATGTATCTCAAAAAGTCTACCTCATAATTACATTATAGACATTTCGAGATACACTGTCAAGAAAAAAAGACAAAAAAGTCTAACTTTTTTTTAGAAAGGGAACAAATGTTTTATGAAAATTTAGAAAAGATTCTAAAACAAAAGAATCTAACGCTAAACAAATTAGCAAAAGGCACAGGACTTGCCCAATCTCCAACAAGTCGCTGGAAAAATGGAACTATACCAAATGGTGAAACAATAATAAAAATATGCAAATACTTAGAAGTATCCAGTGACTACCTGTTAGATCTTAATCCAGAAGCACCGCCAACCCTAACCGATCAGGAACAAGAGCTTCTGGAACACTTCCGACAATGCAGCCCGGGAGAACAGGACAGTATTTTACTACTGGCAAAAGCCGGAGCAGCAAAAGCCGAGCAGGAAAAAGAATCATCAAATTCAAAAAACGTAGGGTAAAAGATAACTAAATTGAGATAACATAGATTAGTAGAAATTTTCGAACTTAATTTTGAAAACAATAACATATAACACAAAAGATTCTTTTATTATGGTGAAAAGGACAAAGATAACTTTTAATCAAGTTGTCGGGGGTTCGAATCCCCCGTGTCTCACTAGGAAGAACTTGCTACGATTTCGTAGTAAGTTTTTTGTTTATTTCTCCCTAAATTTATTACATCGGAATTTTTACTGGATTTAAAGCAACAAGGTTAATTCGTTGACCTTGAAGAATTACGTATGGAAGATCATGGAAATACAAGTGATAATATGATTGACAAAATATATTTGTTGGAATATAATAAAATACGTAGAGAACAAATTTTTTACAGTCACGTAATTTGTTTAGATCTACTAAAACAAGGCTTTATGCCGAAATCAGAAGCACCGATGGGTGCTTCTTTTTTTACTTATGGGGGAAAATATGGCATTCAGGGTGGTATTGATTGAGAATGAAGTAACAATAAAAGTGAAATTAAATAATCTGATTGTTACAAAAGAAGGGGAGGATCTATGGATACCATTAGATGATATTTCCATGATCGTTATGGACAATCTTTCATCTATGCTTTCAGCAAGGCTTTTGTGCCAGTTGTCGGAGCAGGGAATCGGGTTAATGATATGCAATCAGAAGCATTTACCAACGGGCTATTATAGTTCTTATGATAATCATAGCAGAGCGTCAAAAGTAATCGGCTATCAGATAGAAAAAAGCAAAGAATATTATGAACAGTTGTGGAGAAATATTGTAACAGTGAAAATTCAAAATCAATCCAAAGCATATTTCAGATTGACAAATGATTTGGAAGGAACCAGGATGATTGAAGAATTTTCAACCGGAATCATGAATGGGGATAAAAGCAATAGAGAAGCACATGCAGCAAAAGTGTATTTTAATCTTTTGATGGGAACTTCTTTTTCAAGAGGCAATGAAGATATTTTATTGAACAGTGGGCTGGATTATGGATATGCCGTGTTGCGTGGATATATTGCAAGAGTATGTGTAGGATATGGATTAAACACGCAGATTGGTATTCATCATAAAAATGAATATAACCGATTTAATCTTGTGGATGATTTAATGGAACCTCTGCGTCCACTTATAGATATTGTTGCATATGAAGTTATGAAAAATGAACCGTATTTTACGGCAGAGCATAGACGACAGTTGGTAAATGTTTTGAATATGAAAATATTGTATAGAAATAAAAAGATGTTTGTATGTAATATGATAGAAAATTATGTGGAGCAATATGCTTCTTTCATCATGGAGCGATGTGAGAATATTGTGTTCCCGGATATAGATGAATTTGTTGGAGAAGAACTGGATGGATTATAAAATTATGAGAATGTTGTGTATGTTTGATTTACCGGTTGAAACAGAGGAAGAAAGAAGGGCATACCGTATATTTCGAAAAAATCTGATGCAAGAAGGATTTGTTATGATGCAGTATTCGGTATATGTGAGAGTGTATCCAAGCAGGGAATATGCCAATCGGTTGGAGAATCGGATAAAGAAATTTATACCAAGGGAAGGAAATGTTAGATTGCTGTGTGTTACAGAAAAGCAATATTCAGATATGAAGTTGCTGGTTGGAAGCCCGTCAATAGCTGAGACAGTGCTTGGAACAGAGAGGCTGATTATATTATGAAAATTGATGTAACAGAATATGAAAAGAAATATACGTTTGAGTTGAAACCTATCACACAGTTATGCGGTCAGAACATTCCGAAGAAATCATATATTTTGGAATCCATAAGAAGATATTTTAGTGCATATAAGTATTCCGAAGAACGGAATAAGTGGAGAAACAATGTTAAAATAGATGATGAATTAGCTGGTAGAAAATTTTTTACGGTTTTATCAGTAAGCGGGGTAGTAGATCTGTTGATGTGGATAAAATGGTCGAAGCAGAGTTTGATGGTGGAATATGTCAGGGGACTCATGCAGGAATTTGACTGGCAGTTGCATTTGCGCACCATTCATGGAGAATTGGAAGAAATGTTTCAGATGATAAATAAAGATTTGAATCATTTAGGGGATATTGAATTAACCTATGCGGAATCGGATGTATGGGAGATGGTTCAAAAATCGAGCGTTGTTGGAAATGAACAAACGTCGTTGGAGGATAAAAATAATTTTGATTTGTTGACAATTTTTTTGAATCTGGTTGAAAGCGTAATGGGATTAAATCCAAGAAAAATGTTGATCATAGTAGAGAATATTGACCATTTAATTTTGCCAAAAGAGTATGATGAGATTTTGGAGAGAATGATACAAATTGGCGAAAAATACGATATATATTTTGTTTTGTCAACAAGTCTGGAAGGATATGTGTGCTGTGACAGAAAATTGTGTTCGGGGATCACGGTACTGGGAGAAGTGGATTTTCAGATGCCGGAATTTGAGGATATAGAAACATACGTGGAGAATAATTATCCATGCAATAAGAAAATATCGGAAGAACAATTGCAGACTGATTTGCAGAAGATCATTCAAAAGATAGGACAGGGTGGATATTTATATACGGTGGAAGAAAACGTTATATGTAAGCTGATTAATCAAACATTGATGCTGAATGATAGGTGGAAAGATGAGGAAAAAATGCCTGAAATGGCTTTTTTAAAAGCTTGAAAAATGATATAATGAATCTGAAAATGATGGTATACAAAAGTAGAGAGTGCTAAATTTGATATTTTAGTACCTAAACAAATTACGTGACTGTAAAACAAAATGTCAAGAATATTCAGATCTCCTACTATTTTAGTACCTAAACAAATTACGTGACTGTAAAACCGCTTAAAGCAATAAATGCCGGGAAAAACGATTTTAGTACCTAAACAAATTACGTGACTGTAAAACCAGGGTATCAAGCATGATGTAACTGTTTTATTTTAGTACCTAAACAAATTACGTGACTGTAAAACTAAGCGGTGAAATGGATGGAGATGCAGTAAATTTTAGTACCTAAACAAATTACGTGACTGTAAAACTATGTATTGCATTACTATGTGTATAACCACATTTTAGTACCTAAACAAATTACGTGACTGTAAAACCGTCCTTGTGTTCTTTATACGCTCATGGTTATTTTAGTACCTAAACAAATTACGTGACTGTAAAACTATGGTATCGCTTGCGTCCCTAGACTCTTAATTTTAGTACCTAAACAAATTACGTGACTGTAAAACCGCTGAATATGCCAAGTTAAAGGCTAAACAATTTTAGTACCTAAACAAATTACGTGACTGTAAAACCGTGGGGCATAGGCTACGCGATTTATAGCAATTTTAGTACCTAAACAAATTACGTGACTGTAAACTACGCGAACAGCAATCGAAAATTGACGCGTATTTTAGTACCTAAACAAATTACGTGACTGTAAAACTGAATTAAGAGAAGCACCTAGCTGGATGGAATTTTAGTACCTAAACAAATTACGTGACTGTAAAACCCATTCGCCGTTATCGATCCGCTTTCCGCGATTTTAGTACCTAAACAAATTACGTGACTGTAAAACTACCAGTGGCGGAAGCAACTCTGTAACGGGATTTTAGTACCTAAACAAATTACGTGACCGTAAAACGGTGTGCTGTAGCGTGTTCCCCCGGACTGTATTTTAGTACCTAAACAAATTACGTGACTGTAAAATATGTTGTGGAAGATTAATTTTAGTACCTAATAAATTACGTGACTGTAGATTAAAACTAAAATTAGTTTGAAGATGAGATTTGTGAACTCTCAAAATTTTATAAGTAATGGAGCAAAAAATACCCCTGCATAAATTGTCAAATACAAGAATGCAGGGGTACTTTTTATAAAAATATATTTGAAACCATTTAGGAAGATTAGAATAAATAGTTGCAAAATAAAAAGAAAAAGTGTATTCTGAAATAGGAACAATAAATTTTTGATTTAGAAAAAGATATTATAACAAGGAGAAAAGTATGCAGTATATTGTAGCTTTGGATATAGGGGTTGCCTCAGTCGGTTTTGCTGTTATTGATAAAAAGACCGAAACCGTAATAGAAGCCGGGTCAAATATTTTCCCCGAGGCATCTGCAACAGATAATCAGATGAGAAGGGGGATGCGTCAGGCAAGAAGATTAAAGAGAAGAAAGAGAACACGGTTAGATGATTTTACGAAGCTGTGGGAGGAATATGCATTTGCAATTCCGCAGGTTCAGGAAAATGATATTGTTGGACTTAAAGTGAAAGCACTTCGCGAAAGCATTTCTTTGGATGAGTTGTATTTAATTTTGTATAGTTATCTGAAATATCGAGGGATCTCTTATTTAGAGGATGCGGAGGATACTTCTCTTAGCGGAACAAGTGCATATGCAAATGGATTAAAGCTGAATGCAAAAGAACTGGAAACAAATTATCCATGTGAAATTCAAAAGCAGAGACTGGAACAGGTTGGAAAATATCGAGGTCAGATACAGATAGAGGATGCGCAGGGGGAAAAATTGGATTTGAGTAATGTGTTTACCATTGGCGCATATACGAAAGAGATTCAGCAGGTCTTATGTACGCAGAAAAACTATCATTCCGAAATATCTGATGAATTCTGTGAAGACTATCTGGAAATTTTTACGAGAAAAAGAAAATATTATGAAGGACCAGGAAACGAAAAGTCGAGAACTGATTATGGAAGATTTACAACGAGATTAGATGAAAATGGGGACTATATTACTGAAAAAAATATTTTCGAGAAGCTGATTGGAAAATGCAGTGTATATAAAGAGGAATTACGCGCGGCATCAGCCTCTTATACTGCGCAGGAATTTAATCTGTTGAATGACTTGAATAATCTGGCTATAAACGGAAGAAAACTGGAAGAACATGAGAAACGCATAATTATCGATAAAGTAAAAACAAGCAACACTATAAATATGCGGAAAATTATCGCAGATGTTATGGGAGAAAAAATAGAAGAATTTTATGGTGCCCGAATTGACAAAAGCGAAAAAGAAATTTTCCATAAAATGGAAGTTTATAATAAGATGAGAAAAACTCTTGCAGAAATTCATGTAAATATAGAAGAATTTTCCAGAGAAAATTTAGATGAAATCGGATATATTCTGACCATTAACACGGACAAAGAGGCTATGATGGAGGCATTTGAACATGCAAACGTGAAATTGTCAGAAGAAATAAAAGATTGCCTGATTTCACTTAGAAAAACAAATGGAGCATTATTTAGTAAATGGCATTCATTCTCATTGAAAATAATGAAGGAGCTGATTCCGGAAATGTATCAGCAGCCCAAAGAACAAATGACTCTGTTGACAGAAATGGGTGTTATGAGAGGGCAGACGGATAAATTCGAAAAAAATAAATATATACCGGTAGATGCAGCAGATGAAGATATTTTTAATCCGGTTGTCCGCAGAGCGGTCAGAATTTCGTTTAAAATACTAAATGCGCTCATGAAAAAATATGGCACATTAGAGGAAGTAGTAATTGAAATGCCTCGGGATCAGAATTCAGAGGAACAAAAGAAATGGGAAAAAGAAAGGCAAAAGAAAAACGAAAAAGAGTTGGCTTATATTGAAAAGAAGCTGGCTGCAGAATATAATATATTGCTTTCACCGACTGATTTTTCCAATCAGAAGCAATTGGGGTTAAAGTTAAAATTGTGGAATGAACAGGACGGGAAATGCTTATATTCCGGTAAAACGATTGAGCCGGAGGATTTGATTAAACATTCGGAGCTATTTCAAATTGATCATATTATTCCAAGATCAATTTCTTTTGATGATTCCAGAAACAATAAAGTGCTTGTGTATGGTGAGGAAAATCAGAAGAAAGGAAATCAGACGCCATATTATTATTTAATACATGCCAATAACCAATGGTCTTTTGAACAGTCTAAAGCTTTGGTGATGAAATTGTCGAAGAAAAAAGAATATGGTATTTCCAAAAAGAAAGTACAGAATCTTTTGTATAGTGAAGATATTACAAAAGCAGAGGTGTTACGTGGATTTATCAATCGAAATATCAATGATACAGGTTATGCGGCAAGAGTAGTATTGAACACTGTACAAGGATATTTTCGTGCAAAAGAAATTAATACAAAGGTAAAAGTGATACGGGGAAGCTACACTTATCAGATGCGTGTGAATATGAAACTGGATAAGAACCGTGAAGAAAGTTATGCACACCATGCCGTGGATGCTATGCTGATTGCATTTTCACAATTGGGATATGAAGCGTATCGAAAATTACAGGGCGAATTTATTGATTTTGAGACAGGCGAAATTTTAAATGCGGAAAAATGGAACGCTCAAATGTCAGATGAAATATATGAACAATATCTTTATGGGAAAAAATGGAGCAATATTCGAACCCAGATTACAAAGGCGGAAAAGCAGGTAAAGTATTGGTATCATGTAGATCATAAGTCAAACCGTGGACTTTGCAACCAGACCATTCGCGGAACAAGAACATATGAAGGAAAAACCTATAAAATAAATAAGCTGGATATTCGGACAAAAGAGGGGGCTGCACTTTTTAAAAAGCTTGCATTTAGTGAAAAAGAGAGCGATAGAGAAAAGCTATTGGTTTATAAAAATGATAAAAAAACATATGAGAATCTCATTCAAATCGCTCAGGAGTATTCGGATTCGAACAATCCATTTGTGCAATATGAAAAAGAAACTGGAGATTGTGTGCGAAAATATGCCAAAAACCATAATGGACCGCGTATTGACAAATTAAAATATACAGATGGCGAAGTTGGATCATGCATTGATATTTCACACAAATATGGGTATGAGAAAGGCAGCCAGAAAGTGGTGCTTGAGAGTCTGGTGCCATACCGCATGGATGTTTATTATAAGAAAGAGGAACAGACTTACTATTTGGTCGGAATAAAATGTGACAATGGGGAGTATGTTATTGACGAAGATGCATATGCAATAAATCTGGTGCGGGAGAAAATGATTCAACCAGGACAAAAGAGAGGCGATTTGGAAGCGCTTGGATTTGAATTTCAATTATCATTTTATAAAAATGATATTATTGAGTATGAGAAGGATGGAGAGATCGTTAGGGAAAGATTTTTATCCAGGACAATGCCTAAGGTGAAAAATTATATTGAGACAAAGCCGATAGACAGAGCAAAATATGAAAAACAAAAACTGGTGGGACTTAGTAAAACGAAAATGATTAGAAAGTACAGAATGGACATTTTGGGAAATTATTATATGTGCAGCAGGGAAAATTTTTCAAAATATTGTTAATAATAGTCGGTATTCGCATCTGTGTTGTGGTTTATATGACAGAAAATTAAGTAACATAGAATATAGAGCATAGAAAAAAGACGTTTCGAAATTCTGCTTCGAAACGTCTTTTTTATTATTCAACACAGACATCGGTCTTTTGTTGGAGTTCCTTTTGGGTACGGTGTTTCCACACCAGATAGGTGACAAGCAGCAGAATACCGGTTGTCAGCCAGGCAGCAGCATCAGCACTGCATACACCCACGTATCCAAAAGGCTTTGTGGCGATCAGGATAACCGCATAACGGCTGAACAGTTCAAGTACACCGCTGAGCATGGGAACCAGACCACGGTCTAAGCCCTGCAGACCATTACGGTATACAAAGATCCATGCCAGAGGCAGCATAAAAATACTTGCAATGTGCAGATACTGCATTGCTGCGTGCAGTGTCTGTTCAGATGGGTTGTGGATGAACCATCCGACCATCGTAGGTCCGGCAAGGCAGCAGAGCAGTGCGGCGGCTCCGGCTGCAAAGAAACATAAATAAAATGCATCTTTCATACCGCGGAAAATGCGGTCATGTTTTCCAGCACCGAGATTCTGTCCGCAGTAGGTGGCCATGGCTGTACCGAGTGTCGGCATGGTCTGGGTGGCGATGTTGCTGACTTTGGAAGCAGCAGTAAAAGCAGCTACCACGCTGGAACCAAACACGTTGACGGCACTTTGCAGGATCATGGTTCCGATTGCTGTGATGGAATAGTTTAAAGCCATCGGAATTCCCACAGACAGCATCCGGCGGATCTCATGAAAATCACAGTAATAATCTTCGCGTGTGGTCCGCAGGATGTCATATTTGCGGAACATGACAATGAAACATAAAACTGCGGAAACCGCCTGCGAGATAACGGTGGCATAAGCGGCACCGGCAGTGCCGAGTTTTACCACAACAATAAGGAAGATGTCCAGAAAAATATTGAGACCGCTGGACAGGATCAAAAAATAAAGTGGTGTCCGGCTGTCACCGATCCCACGTAAAATACCGGATGCTACGTTATATGCCATGGTAGCAAAGATACCGGCAAAGATGACCCGGATGTACCGGTTTGCCAGTGTGAGGATATTTTCCGGAGTATTCAGCCACAGAAGCAGCTGGCGGGAAAACGCAACCGTAGGAACGGTCAGAATCATGGAAATTACAACCGTTAAAAGCAGTGAAAGTGCTACGCAATGACGGAGAAGTTTCATGTCTTTGGCACCGAATGCATGGGATACCATGACACCGAATCCCTGAGCAATTCCGTTGGCGAAACCGAGAACCAGAAACATCAAGCAGCCCGTAGAACCAACGGCGGCCAGTGCATCCTCCCCAAGATACTGGCCTACGATCACGGTGTCTACCATGTTGTAGAACTGCTGGAACAGATTTCCAAGCAGAACCGGAAGGGAAAAAAGAAGAATGATCTTCATTGGATTTCCGATCGTCATGTCTTTTCTCATAGTAAAATCTCCTTTACCTCTTATTCATTTGTAATTGTAGTCAAAGAAAGAGACTAACAGTAAGGATAGTCTCTTTTCGTGCGGGCAACAGGACTTGAACCTGCACGGTCTCCCACTAGAACCTAAATCTAGCGCG
>OHSW01000498.1_pt1 | contig 11144 bp, 9 predicted proteins | sample 1578821 | NCBI WGS metagenome assembly OHSW01 (sample SAMEA3879555, study PRJEB24766) | human gut metagenome | biome: human-associated habitat; feature: feces | place: USA | collected 1985/1987
CCAGCAGATTCTCGTGGGTGGTGGACATGGACCAGTTGTTGTGCTTGCCGCTGCCATTCACACCCTCAAAGGGCTTCTCGTGCTGCAGGCAGACCAGACCGTACTTGGGAGCGATCTTCTTCATCATCTCCATGGTCAGCAGGTTGTGGTCAATGGCAACATTGGTGGTGTCGAAGATGGGGGCCAGCTCATGCTGGCAGGGAGCCACTTCGTTGTGCTTGGTCTTGGCGGGAACGCCCAGCTTCCACAGCTCCTCGTCCAGTTCCTTCATAAATGCGGAGACCTCGGGACGGATGACACCGAAGTAATGCTCCTCCAGCTCCTGACCCTTGGCAGAGGGTGCACCGAACAGGGTGCGGCCGGTAAGGATCAGATCCTGGCGTGCCTCGTAATCCTCCTTCTTGACAAGGAAGTACTCCTGCTCGGGGCCGACGGTGGTGGAGACGTAATCAACATCCTTGCCAAACAGCTTCAGGATGCGGATGGCCTGACCGGACAGTGCGTTCATGGAGCGCAGCAGGGGAGTCTTTTTGTCCAGTGCCTCGCCGGTGTAGCTGACGAAAGCAGTGGGGATGCACAGCACGTCATCCTTCACGAAAGCGTAGCTGGTGGGGTCCCATGCGGTGTAGCCGCGGGCCTCGCAGGTGGCACGCAGGCCGCCGGAGGGGAAGGAGGAAGCATCGGGCTCACCGCGCACCAGCTCCTTGCCGGAGAACTCCATGATGGCGGTGCCGTCGCCCACGGGGCTCACAAAGCCGTCGTGCTTCTCACTGGTGATGCCGGTCAGCGGCTGGAACCAGTGGGTGTAGTGGGTGGCACCCAGCTCCATGGCCCAGCGCTTCATCACGCTGGCCACAACGTTTGCCACTTCGATATCCAGGGGTGCGCCCTTGTGCAGGGTGCGCTCCAGGCTCTTGTAAGTAGCGCTCGGCAGGCGCTCCTTCATTACATGCTCGTTAAAGACCTTGCTGCCGTAGATTTCCATAACATTTGCTGCCATAAATCCTACTCCTTACTTGATCTTATGTCTGTCCCTTCCGAAACTGCCTCCCGCCGCCGAACTGCGGCCCGGAAACAGCGAAAAGCTTTTTAACAAAAATGGCGCTGCGAGTCAGGAGGTGACCCACAGCGCCGTTGCTGTCTATGGTTTGATTATATCCCGGAACGGCTCAAAAGGCAATTGACAAAACTGACGATTCTGCACAAACACGTTCTCGTTTTTTTGGGAGATATCGTATTTGGTATTACTTTTAGATCACCTGGAACAGGAAGAACTTCAGGTAATTGGTCTCGGGCACGCCCCACAGGATGGGGTGATCCGGGGCCTGCTGCTTCACCTCGATCTGCCGCAGCTGCCGGTGGGCATCCTTTGCGGCGGCGTGCAGCATCTTGATGAACAGCTCCTCGGTGGCAAAGTGGGAGCAGCTGGCCGTGGCCAGATAGCCGCCCCGGGGCAGCAGCTTCATGGCGCGGTAGTTGATCTCCTTATAGCCGCGCATGGCGTTCTCCACCGTGCGGCGGGCCTTGGTAAAGGCCGGCGGATCAAGGATGATAAAGTCGTAGGGATGGCCCTCTTTTTCCAGCCGGGGCAGCAGCTCAAAGGTGTCCTCGCAGAGAAAATCCATGTTGGTCAGGTTGTTGCGCTGGGCGTTCCGCTGGGCCATGGCAATGGCCTCGGCGCTGATGTCAGCGGCAGTGACCCGGGCAGCCCCGCCCTTGGCAGCGTTCAGCGCAAAGCTGCCGGTGTGGGTAAAGCAGTCCAGCACAGTGTGACCGGCAGCAATGCGGGCCACTGCCCGGCGGTTGTATTTCTGGTCGAGGAAAAAGCCGGTCTTCTGGCCGTTCTCAAAATCAACGTGGTAGAACACGCCGTTCTCGCAGATCTCAGTCTGGGTGCTGTCGGGGTGCGTCTCGCCGGGCAGGTCAAACCAGCCCTTGTTCTGTGCCAGGCCCTCCTTGGCCCGCAGAGCCTCGTCGTTGCGCTCGTAGATGCCCTCAATGGTCTGGCCGTCAGCGCGCAGGACTTCTGCCAGCAGGGGGAAGAGGATGGGCTTGAGCTTTTCCATGCCCACGCTCAGGGTCTGGGTGACAAGGATATTGTTGAACCGGTCCACAGTCAGGCCCGGGAACTGGTCGGCCTCGCCAAAGATGACACGGCAGGCGGTCAGGTCGGCGGGCTCCAGCACAGTCTTGCGGTAGGCCCATGCGTATTCGACACGGCGCTTCCAGAAAGCGGCATCAAAGGTGTCGTTGGCGTTGCGGGAGATGAGCCGCACCCGGATCTTGCTTTTCTGTGAGAGAAAACCGGTGCCAAGATAGGCACCCTTTGTGCTGACCACATCGACCAGCGTGCCGTTTTCAGGCTCTGCCTCCGGGGAACCCAGGATGTCGTTTTCGTACACCCAGGGGTGGCCGCCCACCAGCAGGCCCTCGGCGTGTTTGTTGACGGTGTAAACGGGGTAATTGCGAGAAGATTTCATAGCTGCTCCTGTTATAACTGGCTCGCCCTCTCAGTCTCGCTCCGCTCGCCAGCTCTCCCAAAGGGAGAGCCTTTGGCGATTTTCGATTTAGTCTCATCAAGCTTGAATACAGAGCGGCTCTTGGCTCCCCCTTTGGGGGAGCTGGCAATGCCGTCAGGCATTGACTGAGAGGGTGAGGATGCTAAAATTTCTTACTGATATTTATTCTAACATAAAAACGTGCTAGAATAAATACAAAAACACAGAAACGAGGAAAACGTCATGGAGATCGAACGCAAATGGATGGTGAACGGCTGGCCGGAGGGCGGAAACTTCCCGGCTCTGCCGCTCAAGGAAGAGTTTGCCATGCGGCAGGGATATATCAGCGTGCGGCCCACCGTGCGCATCCGGGAGGAGGCGCTCAAGGGCGGCGAGACGGCCTATATCCTCTGCTTCAAGTCCGGAAGCGGGCTTGCGCGGGAGGAGATCGAGCGCCCCATCGACAAGAAACTGTTTGATGAACTGGAAACAAAGATCATCGGTAAGCCCCTGATCGGGAAGATCCGCAGAAGCTACGCCCTGCCCGATGGCCTTGTGCTGGAGGTGAACCATGTGGATGAGGGCCAGCCCACTGCGTTCTGGTACGCCGAGGTGGAATACCCCACCGTGGAAGCCGCCCGCAGCTGGAAGCCGGAAGCCTTTGGTCTTGCAGACTATCTGAACGATGATGTCACAGACCAGCCCGGCCAGAGCATGGGAGCCTACTGGGAACAGACCCGGAAATAAAAATGACCCTCTCCGTCGCGCAGATGCGGCCGCCTAGCCTTTGGAGGAAAGACGGCAGTGCAAAGCAATGACAGAGAGGGTCATTATTTTTTACTTCTTGTGGTACATCCGGTCTGCTTCCTCATAGGTGGGCTCGCAGGTCAGATACATGCCCAGCTTCTTCACGGTGTCCATATCCACGCTGGACAGGATGACGGTGGAGTGCATATCGCAGCCCTTCAGGTGGGAGAGCTGCTTGAGGGCGGCTGCAGCGGTGGGATTCTGCGCGGCCGAGCTGGACAGGGCGATCAGGATCTCGTCGGTGTGCAGGCGGGGGTTCTTGCTGCCCAAATAGTTGGTCTTGAGGGTCTGGATGGGCTCGATGGCGGCGGCAGAAACGAGGTCAAGCTCCTGGTCGATACCGGCCAGCTTTTTCAGCGCGTTGAGCAGAGCGGAGGAAGCGGCACCCAGCAGGGGGCCGGTCTTGCCGGTGACAACGGTGCCGTCCGGCAGCTCAATGGCAGCGGCGGGGGCACCGCCGGTCTTTTCAGAGACTGCATGGGCGGCCTGCTCCACCGGGCGGCTGCCCTGGGTCAGTCCAGCCTGATTCATCAGCAGCTCCAGCTTGTAGACCTCACTCTGGATCTGTGCGCCGTTCTTGAGGTCGCACAGGGCCTTGAAGTAGCGGCGGACGATCTCGTTGCGGGAAGCTTCGCAGCAGGCCGCATCATCCACAATGCAGTTGCCTGCCATATTCACGCCCATGTCGGTGGGGGAGTGGTAGGGGCTCTTGCCTGCGATCAGCTCAAACATGGCGTTGACCACGGGGAAGATCTCAATGTCGCGGTTGTAGTTGACCGCGGTCTTGCCATAGGCCTCCAGATGGAACGGGTCGATCATGTTCACATCGTTCAGGTCGGCGGTGGCGGCCTCGTAAGCCAGGTTGACCGGGTGCTTCAGGGGGATGTTCCAGATGGGGAAGGTCTCAAACTTGGCATAACCGGCCTTCACGCCCCGCTTGTATTCGTGGTACAGCTGGGACAGGCAGGTGGCCATCTTGCCGCTGCCAGGGCCGGGAGCCGTGATAACCACCAGTGGGCGCTGGGTCTCGATGTACTCGTTGCGGCCATAGCCCTCGTCGCTCACGATGCGGGCAACGTCGTTGGGGTAGCCGGGGATCTTATAGTGCCGGAAGGTGCGGATGCCCAGGCTGTTCAGCCGCTTCTCAAAGGCTTCCACCTCGGGGGCAGCGGTGTACATGGTCACGCATACGCTGCCCACAAACAGGCCGCGCTCCTGGAATGCATCGATGAGACGCAGAACGTCCAGATCATAGGTAATGCCATAGTCACCGCGCACCTTGCTGCTGACGATGTCCTCAGCGTTGATGACGATAACGACCTCGGCCTGATCCTTCAGCTGCAGCAGCATCTGCAGCTTGGAATCGGGCTGGAAGCCGGGCAGCACGCGGGAGGCGTGGTAGTCATCGAACAGCTTGCCGCCGAATTCCAGATACAGCTTGTTGTCGAACTGCGCAATCCGCTCCCGGATGTGCTCCGACTGCATCTGCAGGTATTTGTCGTTGTCAAATCCTTTTTTCATTCGTTGCTCCTCTTCCTGATTTCGGTTCCCATATCCTGCCCGGGCAGCGGGTTCCACAGCGGAAGTGTGCCCGGGGAACTACACAATACAAAAAACAGTATATCATATCAGAGGAGCGGGTGCAATAAAAAATCAACAAAAGTCCCGCTCCTTCCAGCAGAAAGCTTTTGCCGGAAAGAGCGGGGCAGGGAGGAACAGTGCGGATTACAGGGTCAGCTGGATGCCGCTGAGGGTCACGGTATCCGGATCGGGCTCCTCATCCTTTGCTTTGGCGCGGGTCTGTTTGGGCAGAGCGTCCTCGTGGACTACTTTGCCGCATTCCAGCTCAGGGATGGCAAAGAAGGCTGCTTCCAGAGCATCAGGCAGCTCTACTTCACCGGTAACATGCAGGAATTCGATCTGAGCCAGCAGGTCTGCGCTCTCTGCGGGGATGACAGCATCGCCCAGCACATAGAGACGGGTGCCATACCGGCGCAGGGAAGAGGCGGTCAGCTCCAGGTCGTCCTCCACCACGGCGGTGCCGTCCGGCACGATGATCAGCTCGGTGGAATCCGGGAAGAGCGGGGCCAGAACGGGCGCAAGGCTTGCGCACAGGATGGCCTTTGGAGCGGAAAAGCTGCAGCCCTTTGCGGCCAGTGCGGCAGTGTCGAGCCTGGGGTCAACCGCCAGGAAGCGATGTTCATTCCAGTACAGGCGGCTTTGTGCCCGCAGCAGGAAGGTGTTGTCTAGCTTGATGGAGCTTCCCGGCAGGAGCACTGCATCATCGGGGTAGACCGCCAGCTTTCCGTTCAGGATGCAGCGGGCGGATACCACTGCCGAGAGGCACTGCGGGCAGTAGATCATACCGTTGACCAGAATGCAGGCGTACTTCTGTAAAACCTCCGCAGCATCCGGGTTGATCATCAGCTTGCCGTTGACCACCAGTACCTGCCCGGCGGCGGTCTGGCTGGCAGAGCTCAGCGTGACCTTGCCATTGACCACACCCACCGAGACCTCCTCCGGGACATTTTTGCAAAGCATCGAATCCAGAGAAATGTTGTGCTGGCTCAGGAGCGTCTGCACCCGGGGCGAGGTCAGCGCGATCATGCAGTCCAGCTTGATCTGCTCATAGCGGTCAAGAAAATCCTCCTGCACATTGCGCAGGTCCAGGATCATAGCGTCCACATTCAGGTTCTTTTTCATCATTTATTCCTCCGTAAGTTCAGTTTTGAGGCGATGGCGTATCTGGGCAAGGCGGCTGCGGACCGTGCCGGGCGGGAGACAGAGCAGCTGACCGATCTCACTGGCATTGTAGCCCGCTGTATAGCGCAGGGTGAACAGCCGCCGCTCTTCCGGGGTGAGCAGAGCCAGCAGACTGGCGGCTTCCACTGTGTCCAGTGCGGAATCCGGTTCAGCACTGTCCTCTTCCGGGAAAAAGGTGCTGAGCAGCTGCTCCTCCTTTGCCACCCGGCGGAGCTGGTCGCAGTAGAGATTCCGTGCAGTGGTAAACAGCCAGGCTTTGCACTGCCGCTCTGTAAAGCTGTTGATAAGGGTCCGGTTCTGCAGTGCCCGCAGAAAGACTTCCTGGGTCAGATCCTCCGCCCGGGCTTCGTCCCGGCAGAGATTGAAACAGAAGTGTTCCAGCCTGTCCCAGAAGGTCTCGTACAGCAGCTCCCACATGGGGCTTCCTCCTTTCATTGCGTCGTTCTGCCTGTAAGACGAAGGAGACCGGGGAAGTGTTGGATAGATCCGGAAAAAAATAAACCCTCAGTCTCGCTGGCGCTCGCCAGCTCCCCTACCAGGGGAGCCTTTGGCATGGCGGTAAACAGCGTGAAACTGAGGGAAACTCTTTGATTTAATGTTTTGCTTCCAGCGCTTCGAGATCTTCTTTGATCTCTTCCACATCTTCTTTCAGGAACATCAGGCAGAAGCTGACGGCCAGCAGCAGGCAGGAGAACCAGATGGCCTTTGCGCCGCAGAGATCCAGCGCCAGGCTGCCCAGGCCCGCGCCCAGCGCAAACAGGAGGATGATGCCCCAATAATAAAGGGATTTTTTCAGGGCGGCAGGATTGCGGTTGAGCACCCAGCTGCAGAGGGAGTCCATGCCGCTGCGCATGTTGCCGATGCACATGGTGCTGGCAAAGGCATAACCGTTCACCTTGCGGAAGGTCTGCACCTGCATCGCACAGGCAAACGAGACCAGCGCATTGGCCATAAGATTCCACTCCTGCGGGAAAAAGCCCACCACGAACAGCATCACGATCTCACATAGCACCACCAGCTGCCGCCAGTGGAGGCGCTGCAGATTCTGCAGCTTCTGGTGCATCAGCTCTGCCGCGAACACGCCCAGCGCAAAGAAGCACAGGGGCACAAGATAATGCAGCACACGCCCCCACTCCCCGGCAAAGGCATGGACAGCCATCAGCACGATATTGCCGGTCTGGGCGTTGGCAAACACCTTGCCCCGGAACAGATAGGTGTATACGTCCTGCAGGCCGCCGGACAGTGAAAGGAACATTGCCGTGCAGAAGGCTTCCGACATCTGGCCGCGGCGCTTTTTCTTGGAATTCATGCAAATTCCCCCTCTGATTTTTTACCCCTATACTATAACGCGGGTTGACGGATTTGTCAAAAACAAAAGGTGATTTTTGGCGGTTTTGACTATGTAAAACGAATATGCCTGCCATGTTTTTTGCAATTGCATCCGGGTTGTGCTACAATAAGACCATTCATACAGAAAAAGGAGAATCTCCCCATGCCCAATATCATCGAGATCACGGATTTTCACGCGTCGGAGCTGGACCCCTACGCCCGCCTGACGCAGAACCAGCTGCGCAGTCGGCTGGAACCCGAAAAAGGCATCTTCATTGCCGAGAGCCCCAAGGTGATCTCCCGGGCACTGGATGCAGGCTTTGTGCCGGTCTCCCTGCTGATGGAGCGCAGGCAGATCACCGGCCCTGCGGCGGAGATCCTGACCCGCTGCGGGGATGCACCCATTTATACTGCTGACCGGGAGCTGCTGGCTGCACTGACAGGCTACGAGCTGACCCGGGGTGTGCTCTGTGCCTTTCAACGTCCGAAGCCCCGCACCGTGGAGGAGCTTTGCCGGAATGCCCGGCGGGTGGCCGTGCTGGAGGGCATTGTGGATTCCACCAACGTGGGTGCCATCTTCCGCAGCGCGGCAGCGCTGAACATGGACGCTGTTCTTATCAACCCCTCCTGCTGTGACCCGCTCTGCCGCCGGGCCGTGCGCGTGAGTATGGGCACGGTGTTTCAGGTGCCCTGGGCGCAGATCGGTGAAACGCCCGCTGATTGGCCCGAAAAGGGGCTTGCTCAGCTGAATGCCCTGGGCTTCAAGACGGCTGCCATGGCCTTGAGTGACCGTTCGGTCAGCATCGATGACGAAGCTCTTGCCCGGGAACCGAAGCTTGCCATTGTGCTGGGCACGGAGGGAGACGGCCTTTCCCATACCACCATCGCTTCCTGCGATTACACAGTCAAGATCCCCATGTCCCACGGGGTCGATTCCCTGAACGTTGCCGCCGCCAGCGCCGTGGCGTTCTGGCAGCTGGGCAAACAGTAATTCATAAGCCACACAGCAAAAAACTCCCGCCCGGAGCGTATCCGGGCGGGAGTTTTGCTATGCCTTAGAAGGATTCAAAGGAGAAATTACTTTTTCATGTAGATGTGGTGGGGCAGACCTGCAATGTACAGCGGAGTCAGCTCAGCCTGGATCAGCGGGCGGGCATACTCGAGGAATTCCTCGGTCATCTGGGTGTGATTCTCGTTCATCCAGCTCAGGGGGACCTTCTTCTCGAGGTTTGCAACTTCACTGATGGGGTGCAGCTCGGTGATGTACTGATAGGGGCTGTTGGAGATGCGCTTCAGGGCGACCATCTGACCGGTGACACCCTCAAAGGCAGCCTTGGCAGCAGCGCCGCCCACCTGGTAAGCCTCGGTGATATCGGTGCGGCTGGTCAGGTGACCAGCGCAGCGCTGCAGGGTAGACAGCTCGATACAGCGGGTCTTGGTATCCAGATTGCGGGCGACCACATTCGCCAGATAGCGTGCGGTACCAGTCAGTGCCTTGTGGCCGAAAGCGTCCACTGCGTGCACATCATCGGCCAGCTCACAGACGTAACGGCCGTCCTCGAGCTTGACACCCTCGGAAACAGCGATCACGATGCTGGGCTTCTTCTCCTGCATGGCGCGGACCTTCTCAATGAAGTGCTCCACGTTGAAGGGGACTTCGGGCAGGCAGATCATATCCACGCCCTCGCAGTCATCGCTCTTGGCCAGAGAGGCAGCAGCGGTCAGCCAGCCGGCGTTGCGGCCCATGATCTCGACCACGGTGACATAATTGGTGCCGTAAACGGTGGCATCGCGGATGATCTCCTTCATCACCACACCGATGTACTTTGCCGCAGAGCCGTAGCCGGGGGTGTGGTCGGTCACCATCAGGTCGTTATCGATGGTCTTGGGAACGCCCATGAAGCGGATGTCGCTCTGGATGCGGTTGCCGTATTCAGCCAGCTTGCCGATGGTATCCATGGAGTCGTTGCCGCCAATGTAGAAGAAGTACCCAATGTTCAGCTTTTCCAGGATGGCGAACAGCTTCTTGTAAACGGTCTCGTCATCGTGCCAATCGGGCAGCTTATAGCGGCAGCTGCCCAGGAAGCTGGACGGGGTGCGCTTGAGCAGCTCGATATCCAGGTCATCGGTCAGCACGGTGGAAAGATCCACCACGCGCTCCTCCAGCAGACCGGCAACGCCGTTGCACATGCCGTAAACGATCTCAGCGCCGCGGCTTTTGCAGCTCTCGAATACGCCTGCCAGACTAGCATTGATGACGGAGGTAGGGCCGCCAGACTGACCAACGATTGCATTTTTACCCATGATGATTTCTCCTTTTCTTCTGTTTCGGCTTTTATATTATCGTGCAGGAGCACGAAAACAGACCACGAGGGGGGAGGAAACGCGCAAATGAAACTTACAGGCAGATATGGCGCGGGGTACCGTTGACATAGACCGGTGTCACTTCGTCCAGGATGAGCGGGCGGGCATACTCCTCAAATGCCGCCGTCACCTGCATTCCGTCCGGGGTGATCCAGTCCAGCGGCACCTTTTTCTCCAGGTTTGCCACCTGCTGGACATCCACCGACTCGGTGATGCACTGGTAGGGATATTCGGATACGCGCTTGAGCGCGATCATTTTGCCCGTCTCACCGGCAAAGGCTGCTGCCGCCGCAGCGCCGCCCACGGCGTAAGCCTCGTTCACGTCGGTGCGGCTGGCCAGATGGCTGGCGCAGCGCTGCAGGGTCGAAAACTCGATGGCACGGCTCTTGCAGTTCAGGTTGTCGTGGATGAGGTCAGAAAGGTACCGGCTGGTGCCGCTGAGGATGGCCTTGTGGCCAAAGGCATCCAGCTGCCCGGCGGTGGAGACCAGATCGCACAGATAGGTGCCGTCGGCAGTCTTAACGCCCTCGCTGGCTGCAATGATGACATTGGGCTTGACCCGCTGCAGCTCGTCCACCCGGGTCAGGAACCTGTCTGGGTCAAAGGGAACTTCGGGCAGCAGGATGAGGTCGGGGCCTTCGCAGTCATCGCCGCCGGCCAGACAGGCCGCACCGGCCAGCCAGCCTGCGTGGCGGCCCATGATCTCGGCCACCGTCACGCTGCGGATGTTGTAAACGGAGGAGTCACGGATGACCTCCTTCAGGATGGTGGCAATGTACTTGGCGGCAGAGCCGTAACCGGGGGTGTGATCCGTAACCATCAGGTCGTTGTCGATGGTCTTGGGCACGCCCATGAAGCGGATGTCGCTCTGGATGCGCTCGCCGTACTCCGCCAGCTTGCCGATGGTGTCCATCGAGTCGTTGCCGCCGATGTAGAAGAAGTAGCCGATGTTCAGCTTCTCGAGGATGGCGAACAGCTTCTTGTACACAGTCTCGTCAGTGTGCCAGTCGGGCAACTTGTAGCGGCAGCTGCCGAGGAAGCTGGAGGGGGTGCGCTTGAGCAGCTCGATGTCAAGGTCATCGGTCAGCAGGGTGGACAGGTCAACGACCCGCTCCTCCAGAAGACCGGCCACGCCGTTGCACATACCGTAGACGATGTCTGCGCCACGGCTCTTGCAGCTCTCGAACACGCCCGCCAGACTTGCGTTGATGACAGAGGTGGGGCCGCCGGATTGGCCAACGATTGCATTTTTACCCATGATGATTTCTCCTTTTTTGTTTTTCTGTTTCGGCATTATTTTATCGCAAGGCAAGAAATTAGTGCAACAGTCAAACAGCATATTTGCGATATGCAATTCAACGCTGTTGCTGTTGCATTAAAAAG
>OHSW01000503.1_pt1 | contig 11016 bp, 5 predicted proteins | sample 1578821 | NCBI WGS metagenome assembly OHSW01 (sample SAMEA3879555, study PRJEB24766) | human gut metagenome | biome: human-associated habitat; feature: feces | place: USA | collected 1985/1987
TCTTTGAAATGCCCGCCGCTGTTCCATTCAAGGGTGCAGTCTGCGCCACGCTCTGCAAGCCGACTGTGCAGGGTGCGGATATTATCCCCCACCGCAGCCATGACAGCGTTTTTCGTGCGCTCTTCCTTGTCGCCAAGGCTCAGATAAATGTGCTGTGCCTGTATCAAATGCTGCTGTTCAAACTCCATCCAGCCCGGAAACCAAACAGAGGGGGATGCGGCGGCGACACCATAGAATAGATCAGTCTGGGTGGATGCCCACAACGCAAACAGCCCGGCCAGTGAATAGCCGCCCAGAATGATTTTGACGTTTTCCGGGAGATGAAACTGCCGCTTCAGCGTGGGGATGACCTGTTCTATCAGAAAGCGCAGGGTGTCCATAGCATTGCCGCCAAACCCTTGCGTTCCCCACACAGCAGGGGCTTCCCACGGAGAAAGTGCATCGTTCCAGCTTTCCACTGGAATAGCCGCAAACAGAAAGTGGTGCGCACTCTGTGCAATAGCGGCAACCTCGCTGTCCATGCTTTGCAGCTCGTGTTCGCCGGTCATTTGGAGCAGTAGGTATTCTGCATGGGCTTCGCCGTAAATGCGGCAAGGTCTGCTCCCGATTTGCATTGTCTGTGCGGTCACTGCGACGTCCTCCCGAAAAAACTTTGATAAGCCCAGTATAGCAACTGAAAAATCATTTTGCAATTCAAAAGGCGTTCATAGCCGTAGCAAGCAGTGTCTTCGTATATACAAAGACCATTTTGCGTTGCAAAATGCTTGTTGGGAAATCCCAAACCCTTGAACTACATCCGATGGATGCAGGCTACGCGTTTTTTGCAAAACGCTCTTTCAGCACACCGCAGGAATGCGCAGCCATCACGGAATTGTGATGATTACAGGGATTGGGATTGCATCCCAACAAGCGAATGAACACAGCAGAATTTTAATTCTGCGTGCGAATTTAGCCTTTGTGCGCACAAAGGCTCTGCTTGCCACGGTTATGGTTCTGCGAATGCGATTGAGAAACTTTTCATTCGCATTGCAAACCGGGTGGCACTTTTGTATAATTGGTTCAATGAACACACGCATAAAATCGGAGGGGCTGTCCGATTAAAAAATTCTAAAAACGCCCTATTGTAGGCCACTGGGAGGAATAGCATGAACAAGCAGCAACTCGCATCGAAAATCTGGGAATCTGCCAACAAGATGCGCTCTAAAATCGAAGCCAACGAGTACAAGGATTACATTCTGGGCTTCATGTTTTATAAATTTCTGTCGGACAAAGAAGTCAAATGGCTGAAAGAGAATGACTGGACAGACGAATATCTGCCGGATTTGACCGAAGACGATGTCGAAACGCTGGATACCGTTCGGAAGAATGTCGGCTATTTTATCGCCTATGAAAATCTGTTTTCCACATGGATCAGCAAAGGCAACGACTTCAAGGCTGACGACGTAACGGTGGCATTGCAGGCATTCAGTCGACTGATCGACCCGCACCACAAAAAGGTGTTTGACGGTGTCTTTGCTACGCTGCAAACCGGCCTGTCCAAACTGGGTGAAAGCTCCGGTGCGCGGACAAAGGCCATTCGCGACCTGATCTATCTCATCAAAGATATTCCCATGGACGGCAAGCAGGATTACGATGTTCTCGGCTTTATCTACGAATATCTGATCAGCAACTTTGCAGCAAACGCAGGCAAGAAGGCCGGCGAGTTCTACACGCCGCACGAAGTTTCGCTGCTCATGTCTGAAATCGTGGCGTACCACCTGAAAGACCGGGAAGAGATCAAAATTTACGACCCCACTAGCGGTTCCGGCTCTCTGCTGATCAACATTGGTCAGTGTGCAGCACGGTATATGGGCAATGGCAACAACATCAAATACTACGCACAGGAGTTGAAGGAAAACACCTACAACCTGACCCGCATGAACCTTGTCATGCGCGGCATTCTGCCCGACAACATTGTAACGCGCAACGGCGATACGCTGGAGGAAGATTGGCCGTACTTTGAAGAAAACGACCCGGTTAACACCTACGACCCGCTGTTTGTGGATGCGGTGGTATCAAATCCCCCATATTCGCAGGCATGGAATCCGAACGACAAAGAGAACAACCCGCGCTTTTCGGATTACGGCCTTGCCCCCAAAGGCAAGGCAGACTACGCCTTTTTGCTGCACGACCTGTATCATATCCGCAATGACGGCATTGTGACCATCGTTCTGCCCCACGGTGTTCTATTCCGTGGCGGTGAAGAAGGTACAATTCGCAAAAATCTGATTGACCACAACAACATTGATGCAATCATCGGTCTGCCCGCCAATATTTTCTTCGGCACAGGCATTCCCACCATCATCATGGTGCTGCGGAAGAATAAAAAGGATTCGGACGTTCTGATTATTGATGCGTCTAAGGGCTTTGAGAAGGACGGCAAAAACAACAAGCTGCGTGCCTGTGACATCAAACGCATTGTGGATGCTTACAAGGAACGCCCGGAGAAAATCGAAAAGTTCGCACGCAGAGTATCCCGCGCAGAGATTATCCAGAATGATTACAACCTGAACATCCCCCGGTATGTGGATTCCTCGGAAAAGGCTGAGAGCTGGGATATTTACGCTTCCATGTTTGGCGGCATTCCCGAGGCCGAACTGCAAGACCTGTCTGCCTACTGGACAGCATTCCCGCACTTGAAAGCGGCTCTGTTCAGCCCGGACAACGAAGCCTATTGCCGTCTGAATGTGGCCAATTTAAAGAACGCTGTTCTGTCCCACCCGGATGTGGTGGCGTTCAAGACCGCTTTCCAGAATGCTTTCGGTGACTTTGATGCCTACTTGAAGTCCGCACTCATCGACGGCATGACGCAGCTGAATGCTGCCGGCGAGGAAGAACGCCTGAGCCGGGAGATCTTTGCACGGCTGGCAGAGATTCCGCTGGTTGACCGCTATGCAGCATACCAGCTTTTGGACGATGACTGGAAGAAAATCGCCATTGACCTTGAAATCATCCAGACCGAGGGTTTTGCTGCAACCAAGCAGGTAGACCCCAACATGGTGCTGAAAAAGGATGCCGAAGTACAGGACGGCTGGGTGGGTCATGTGCTGCCCTTTGAGTTGGTGCAGAGCGTTAAAATGCACGAGGAAGTAGCAGCGCTGCGGGCAAAGGAAACCAGACTCTCCGAAATCGCCGGAGAATATGAAAGCCATCTGGACGAACTGAGCGAGGAGGACAAGGAGCAGAACTTTGTGAATGACGCAAAGGACGCCTTTGTTGCCGCTGAAGTCAAAAAGGCCATCAAAGCGCGGGAGGTAGAACCTGCCACCATGAGCATTCTGAAGGATGTGGACGCGCTGTTTGCCGAGGAAAAGACCCTGAAAAAGCAGGTCAAGGACGACAGCGCCGCCCTCCACCAGCGTACCAAAGGCGTGATTGAACGCCTGACCGATGAAGAAGTGCGTGACCTGCTGCACCGCAAGTGGATCTTGCCCCTGATGGAAAATCTGAACAGCCTGCCGGATGCCGTTCTGGACGATTTTGTGAAGCAGTTGGATGCCGTCTGCAAGAAATACGAAACCACCTTTGAGGACGTGGAAAGCCAGATTGCCAGCACCGAGCACGAATTGCTGGGGCTGCTGGACGATTTGCAGGGAAATGAATTTGACATGCAGGGCATTGCAGAACTCAAAAAGTTGCTGGGAGGTGAATGATTATGCAGGATAACGAGAAGAAACCTGCCCTCCGGTTCAAGGGCTTCACTGACCCTTGGGAACAGCGTAAGCTGGGGGATATTACGGTTGAGCTGTCAGAATACGCCACACAAGAATTAGGGCTTCCGCTATTAACTTCATCACGTAGTGGCCTTATGTATCAAGACGAATATCGTGATAGTCGAACGACAAAAAGCACGGAAACGCTTTTTAGTGTTGTTCCAGTAGGAACGTGTACATATAGGCATATGAGTGATGATGACGTGTTCCACATGAATATCAATACCTTGGAAAAAGGATTGGTAAGCCGTGAATATCCTGTCTTTGAAGCATCTAAGGGCAATAATCTTGAATTTCTGGTTCAACATATTAACTCAAGTGAGGAATTCAAGGCTTTTTGTGCCGAACAGAAAAAAGGCGGCACGAGAACCAGACTGTACTACAATACGCTTTGTCAATTTACCGTGCGTGTTCCAGCATTAAAGGAACAGGCCCAAATTTCCCAATGCCTCAAAAAACTCGACACCCTTATCACCCTTCATCAGCGTAAGTATGAGAAGCTGGTGAATATCAAAAAGTCTATGCTGGACAAGATGTTCCCCCAAAATGGGGCATCTGTGCCGAAAATTCGCTTCAAGGGTTTTACTGACCCTTGGGAACAGCGTAAGCTGGGGGAAGTTACAGCAGTTTATGATGGAGTGCATCAAACACCCGATTACACTGATAGTGGCGTAATGTTCCTTTCAGTCGAAAATATTAATACGCTTCGTTCAGAGAAGTATATTTCAGAAGATGCGTTTCAACGGGACTACAAAGTATATCCGCAAAAAGGCGATATCCTAATGACTCGAATAGGCGATGTCGGCACACCTAATGTGCTAGAAACTACTGAAAAAGTGGCGTTCTACGTAAGTTTGGCGTTGTTGAAACCATTCGGCATAAATTCATATTTTCTAAACAACGCTATTCAATCACCACTGTTTCAAGCGGACCTGAAAGAACGGACGTTGGTAACTGCGATTCCTCAGAAAATCAATAAGGATGAAATTGGAAAAGTAAAAATTTTCTTACCAGAATCAAAGCAAGAGCAAAAACAAATAGGTCTATTGTGTCGAGAACTCGATACCCTTATCACCCTTCATCAACGTAAGTTGGAAAAGCTGCAAAACATCAAGAAATCTTGTCTTGAAAAGATGTTTGTATAAAAATAAGTGGTGCAATTTGCCCATAATCAGAAGATGGACGTATCGGCGTTTGTTGTTTGGCTAAGGGAGCAACGCAATTTCTCTTGCCCGTTCAGAATATGCAAAACAGGCTGATGAATGAAAATCAAGGTAATGTCAGACGCTTGGAACAGCTGTGTTTTAAAGCTATCGGGAGTCAAAAATCAAAATTTGAACCGAATACGCAAAACCGAGAGTGAAATTTTCAGCGAACATTCGGTAGGCGGTGGAAAATAGCTGCTGAAAGTGTGCATTTGCTCCTACTTGGGAACAGCGTAAGTTAGGGGATGCGTTTGAAAGAGTTGTCCGAAAAAACACGAATAACGAATCGCGGTTGCCGCTAACAATTTCTGCACAAGACGGCTTGGTTGACCAGATCACATATTTCAATAATCGTGTTGCCAGTCGTGATGTGAGCAATTATTATCTGGTCTACAACGGCGAATTTGCTTATAACAAGAGCACTTCGGACGGATACCCATTTGGTGCTGTTAAACGGCTTGATTGGTATGAAAAAGGCGTTTTGTCGACGCTTTATATCGTGTTTGCACTAAAGCATCCCGAAAAAGATGACTCGGATTTTATGACAGTGTTTTATGATACTGACCGTTGGCATCGAGGCGTTGCCGAGCGTGCGGCAGAGGGCGCAAGAAATCACGGCTTGCTGAATATCTCGGCAGATGATTTCTTTGATATTGATACAACTATGCCAGAAGATAAGGTGGAGCAAGAAAAAATCGGCAGGCTATTGAAGAAACTTGACACCCTTATCACCCTTCATCAGCGTAAGCTGGAAAAGCTTGTACAAATTAGAAAAGCCTTCGCAGAGAGGTGCTTTTTACAAAGTCGAAAGGAGTTCGTTATGGCGTTTACAAAAGAAGCCGATTTTGAAGAGGCGGTGGTAAAGCTCCTGATAGAACGCGGCTGGAAAGATGGTGTGCTGAAGAACTACACCGAACAGCAGCTGATCCAGAATTGGGCGAACATCCTTTTTGAAAACAACCGTGGCATTGATCGACTGAACGATTATCCGCTGACGGATGGCGAGATGCAGCAGATCATGGAACAGGTCATGAATGCGAAAACGCCGATGAAGCTGAATAAATTTATCAACGGCAAAAGTGTGCTTATCAAGCGTGACAATCCTGACGATAAGCTGAATTTCGGCAAAGAAGTGTCCCTGAAAATCTATGACCGTCTGGAAATTGCAGCCGGACTTAGCCGCTACCAGATCGCAGAGCAGCCAAAGTTCCCCACCAAGTCCAAAATTTTGAATGACCGCCGCGGCGATTTGATGCTGCTCATCAATGGTATGCCGGTCATTCACATGGAACTGAAAAAGAGCGGTGTTTCCATCAAACAGGCTTGCAACCAGATTGAAAAATACGCGGCAGAGGGCATTTTTACGGGACTGTTCTCGCTGGTGCAGATTTTTGTGGCCATGAACCCGGAAGAAACGGTCTACTTTGCCAATCCCGGCCCGGAAGGACAATTCAACCCCAGCTACTATTTCCATTGGGCGGACTTCTACAACGAGCCGATGAACGACTGGAAAGACGTTACAACGGCACTTTTGTCTATCCCGATGGCGCATATGTTGGTGGGCTTTTATACTGTGGCCGATGGTTCCGATGGCATTTTGAAGGTGATGCGCAGTTATCAGTACTACGCTGCCAGCAAAATTTCGGATGCCGTTTCCAAGGCGAAATGGGAAAATGACCAGCAGCGCGGCGGCTACATCTGGCACACCACAGGTTCCGGCAAGACCATGACTTCTTTCAAGTCCGCTCAACTGATTGCATCTTCCAAGGATGCGGACAAAGTGATTTTTCTGATGGACCGAATCGAGTTGGGTACCCAGAGCCTGAAAGAATACCGCAACTTTGCAGAGGAAAACGAGGAGGTGCAGGCTACCGAGAACACGGATGTTCTTGTGGACAAGCTGAAAAGCACTTCGCCGTCCGATACGCTCATCGTGACTTCCATCCAGAAGATGAGCAACATCAAGGATGATGCACAAAACAAGCTGAACCCCAACGACATTGCGCTGATCAACGCAAAGCGGTTGGTTTTTATCGTGGACGAGTGCCACCGCTCTACCTTTGGCGATATGATGCAGACCATCAAGCATACATTCCCGAAAGCGCTGTTCTTTGGTTTTACCGGCACGCCAATCCAAGGCGAAAACCAGAAGAAAATGAGCACCACCGCCACCGTTTTCGGCAACGAGCTGCATCGGTACAGCATTGCAGACGGCATCCGGGATCACAACGTGCTGGGCTTTGACCCGTACAAGGTGCTGACCTTCAAGGACAGCGACTTGCGGAAAGCGGTCGCACTAGAAAAAGCAAAGGCATATTCTGTGGACGAAGCTCTGGCCGACCCACAGAAGAGCAAGGTGTTTTATAAGTATCTAAATCTGCCGATGACAGGCGGAAAAGATGCGCTCGGTGAGGAGATAAAGGGCATCGAGGATTATATTCCCAACACCCAGTATGAGGGCGAAGAACACCAGAAAGCCGTGGTGGAGGACATTTGCGAGAACTGGCAGACCCAGAGCCGCAACAGCAAATTTCATGCCATTTTTGCAACCTCCAGCATCCCGGAAGCCATCCAATATTACAAGAGGTTCAGAGAAGCCGCACCATGGCTGAAAGTCACCGCACTATTTGACCCCAACATTGACAACAACGGCAAAGGTATCACCAAAGAAGAAGGGCTAAAAGAGATCGTAGAAGACTATAACGCCCGCTATGGACAGGACTTCAGCATTCCGACTTTTGCCAAGATGAAAAAGGACATTGCGGCACGGCTGGCGCACAAATTGCCCTACCAGCGCATTGAGCGTACCCCGGAAAAACAGCTTGATCTGCTGATCGTGGTGGATCAGATGCTGACAGGCTTTGACTCCAAGTGGATCAATACGCTGTATCTGGATAAGGTGCTGCAATACGAAAATCTGATTCAGGCGTTCTCCCGCACCAACCGACTGTTTGGCGATGACAAACAGTTTGGCACCATCAAGTATTACCGCCGTCCGCACACGATGGAGAAAAATATCGCAGATGCGGTAAAAGAGTATTCCGGCGATAAACCGTTTGGCCTGTTTGTAGATAAACTGGACAAGAACGTGGAAAAACTGAATGCCCTCTATGCGGAGATCAAAGATCTGTTTGTGTCGGCGGGCATTGAAGAGTTTTCGCAGATCCCTGCGGATATGGCAGAGCGCAAAAAGTTTGCCGACCTGTTCCAGTCCTTCAACGAAAATCTGGAAGCAGCCAAAGTGCAGGGCTTCGAGTGGGATAAGCCCATTGTGATCATCAACGAGGATACAGATGAGAAAACGGAACTTCATGCGGACTTTGACGAGAGAACGTTCAAAGTGCTGGCACTCCGCTATAAAGAGCTGTTCACGCCGAATCCGGATGGCAGTGAAAATGACCCGGACGATGACGTTCCCTATGCGCTGAACAGCTATCTGACCACCATTGATACTGCTGACATCGACACGGACTATATGAACTCCCGCTTTGAAAAGTACCTGAAAATTTTCTATCAGGAGGGTGCAGAAGCGGAAGCCATCCATCAGGCCGAAACGGAGCTGCACAAGACCTTTGCCACCCTCTCGCAGGAAGAGCAGAAGTACGCTAATATTTTCCTGCACGACATTCAAAGCGGCGCAGTGGTTCCGCAGCCGGGAAAGACCTTGCGGGAGTACATTGCCGAGTACATTGCCCAAAAGCAGAACGACCAGATCCACAAAGTAGCTGAAGTTTTCGGCTTGGACGAAAAGAAGCTGCGGGCATTCATGCGTGCAAACATCACCGAAGCCAACATTAACGAATTTGGCCGTTTTGATGACCTGAAAGCCACCGTAGATAAGGCAAAAGCAAAGGCATATTTTGAAGCAATCGAGGGTACAAAGCTTATTCCGCCCAAGGTGCCTGTCAAGTATGATAAACTCTTGCGCGAGTTCATCGTAAGTGGCGGATTTGATTTGAAAATGCCAAAAGAATCATAAAATGGGTGCAAAATCACCCTGCTCACCAAGAGCCGAGGCGCGTCCTCGGCTCTTTTTTCGCGCCAAAATCCCAAAACACACCTACTTGGGAACAGCGTAAGCTGGATGAAGCGTTTGATTTTACAGTTCCAAATAATACGCTTTCCCGTGCTGAACTAAACCAAGAAAGTGGTTCTGTTCGGAATGTCCACTATGGCGATGTCCTGATAAAATATGGCTCTGTGTTAGACGCTCAGAACGATGAACTTCCGTTTATAACCGGGAGAAGCAAAGACGATTTCAAAGGTGCACTTCTGCAAAACGGAGATATCATCATTGCTGATACTGCTGAAGATGAAACGACCGGAAAAGTCTGTGAAATCGTCAATATTCAGGATAAAGATGTTGTGGCAGGACTTCATACGATGGTGTGTCGTCCCAAAAATAAAACAGCAGAAGGCTATTTCGGCTACTACATGAATTCAAGCTCCTATCATCACCAGCTTTTACCGTTGATGCAGGGCATTAAAGTTCTATCCCTTAGTAAAACCAATGTTCAAAAAACAACAGTGAAATACCCGAAAGATAAAGCAGAGCAACAAAAAATTGCAGATTGCCTTAGACGTATTGACACCCTTATCACCCTTCATCAGCGTGAGCATATAAAACCGATTTTGGAGGTAAAACGTGTTAAATGAAATGAATGAAAACAACCTGTTCTGCGATTATTATGAGCAGTGGGTTGCCGTATACAAAGAGGGTGCAGTTCGCCCAGTTACATTGGATAAGTACAAAATGACCCTTTCTTGGGTGAAAAGGCTGGCACCTGATTTGAAGTTGTGCGAGGTTTCCAGAGTGACGTATCAGCAGCTTTTGAACGATTATGCCGTAGGCCATGAGCGTCAGACCACGATGGACTTCCACCATCAGCTGAAAGGGGCTATCATGGATGCCGTGGATGATGGACTGATTGTGAAAGACCCGACCCGGAAAGCGATCATCAAAGGCAAGCCCCCGGTTCCTAAAAAGGTGAAGTATCTGAACCAGTTTGAACTGCATCTTTTACTGAGCGACTTGGATCTACAGGGAAAACTCAACTGGGACTGGATGATTTTGCTGATTGCCAAAACCGGCATCCGCTTTTCCGAAGCATTGGCGATCACTCCTGCGGATTTTGATTTTGCCCATCAGATGCTGTCCATCAACAAAACGTGGGATTATAAAGGAAACGGCGGATTTCTGCCAACAAAAAATAAATCGTCTGTACGTAAAATTCAAATTGACTGGCAGACGGTGATTCAGTTCGCAGCACTGGTAAAAGACGTTCCTGAAGATAAGCCGATTTTCGTGTTCAAGGAACACGCCTACAATTCCACTGTTAACGATGTTCTGGAACGGCACTGCGACCGGGCCAAGATCCCGGTCATCTCAGTACATGGTCTGCGGCATACCCACGCTTCGGTGCTTTTGTTTGCAGGGGTATCCATTGCAAGCGTAGCAAGGAGGCTGGGGCATTCCAGCATGACAACCACGCAGAAAACCTACCTGCATATCATTCAGGAACTTGAAAATCAGGACATCGACCTTGTAATGCGGTCACTCTCTGGATTAAGCTGATAAAATAATCAACCATCGCTCGCGCTGGTGAAGGATGATAAGAGAAAAGCCAAACCTCAAGCTGTACAGGATGTACGGCGAGGTTTGGCTTTTTGGTATCAGCTGCTCTTTTGATTTTCGTTCATAATTCTTCTGGCTCGTCCGCGCGTGGTGTCCTCAAAGGTTTCATCCTCGCTGAATCGCAGCCAATAGGGGTCTTCCATCAGGCAGGCGTTGGTGCGTTTGACGATTTCCCATGCATTGTAGTTCGGCAGACCCATCATTTTCAGAATTTCCTTGCAGTCCATCCGATTTTTCGGAAAGATTCGTTTCTTTGCCCAAACCACCACATCAACCAATGGAACTTCACGTTTGTCACCGATGAAAAGGTTCAGTGGGAGGCTGTACTGCGGCACGCCCTCATTTGCGCAAAGAGACTGCCCATCTTCGCTTAGGTGGGCAATTTCTTTTTCATCCATCATCAATTTCAGATAGGCCATTTTAT
>OHSW01000504.1_pt1 | contig 11016 bp, 6 predicted proteins | sample 1578821 | NCBI WGS metagenome assembly OHSW01 (sample SAMEA3879555, study PRJEB24766) | human gut metagenome | biome: human-associated habitat; feature: feces | place: USA | collected 1985/1987
ATGACGAGCGTGAGCAGACGTTAAACCAGATGCTTGTTGAGATGGACGGTTTTGGTATCAACGAAGGTATTATCGTGATGGCGGCAACAAACCGTATTGATATTTTAGACCCGGCGATTTTAAGACCGGGACGTTTTGATAGAAAAGTTGTTGTCGGCCGGCCGGATGTACAGGGACGTCTTGAAATTTTAAATGTCCATGCGGCAAAGAAACCGCTCGGTGATGATGTGGATTTAGAAAGTCTTGCAAGAACCACAGCCGGATTTACCGGTGCGGATTTGGAAAATCTGTTAAATGAGGCGGCAATTAACGCAGCCAAGCGAAAAGAAAAATATATTACCAATGCAGATGTGAATTACGCATTTGTAAAGGTTGGCATCGGTGTGGAAAAACGCAGTAAGATTATTTCTGAAAAAGAATAAAAGTGTGAAAAGACAGACTAGAGCCGGATATCCGACCTGGTCTGTCTTTCTATAAAAAATGACATTTTGTAAGAATCAGCTTACTGGCAGAAGAAAGATAAGATTATTTTATTACAGTAAAGTTAAAAGTAAGATTATTTCTGAAAAAGAAAAGAAGATTACGGCATACCACGAATCCGGACATGCAATTTTATTTCATCTGCTTCCGGATGTCGGTCCGGTGCATACGATTTCCATTATTCCGACGGGAATGGGGGCAGCAGGTTATACTATGCCGTTGCCGGAACGAGATGAAATGTTTAACACACGCGGAAAAATGCTTCAGAATATTATCGTCAGCTTAGGCGGACGTATTGCGGAAGAACTGGTATTTGATGATATTACCACCGGAGCATCACAGGATATTAAACAGGCCACGGAAACTGCCCGGTCAATGGTTACAAAATACGGCTTTTCATCAAAGCTGGGATTGATTAATTATGATAACGACAGTGATGAAGTCTTTATCGGCAGGGATCTGGCACATACCAGACCGTATGGTGAAGAGGTGGCTTCCCAGATTGATATGGAAGTAAAGAACATCATTGACGAGTGCTATGGCAAAGCCAAAAAGATGATTGAGGAGCATATGGACGTGCTTGAAAAGAGCGCACAGCTGCTTCTGGAAAAAGAAAAAGTAACCCGTGAGGAGTTTGAGGCGTTGTTTGAAAATTAGATTGTATTCAAAGGGTGGGGAAATGGTTGTGAAATATGCACAAAAAAAATCGACAAAATTCGTCAAGATTGTGAACACTTCACTTTGCGTTCATGATACTATAATTAACGTAAAAACCCCCCAATACATTATATATTTTTTACTATCCCCATAGTAAAATACCTTCTCCTAAAAGACAGCAGAACGATGGCTGTCTTTTTTTGGCTCTAATTTAAGAAAAAGACAGCCAAATATTTATTATCTATTATTCTTTTGCAAAATCGAAATTCTACAGTTGAAATGCTAAAATTACATTATAAAAATTACACCGTCAGATTTATATTGCTTCCTGCCCGCAGAGATGTGTAGTAATCATCATATGACGAGCTGCTCATCTGGCGTGAGACACGATACAGACTGCTTGTGAAGTCATTGTCATTTCCGAACAGAGAATTAAGAGTGTCTGCGTCGGCTTTTTTGACGAGCTCCTCATTAGCTTTCAAAGTACCGTCCTTGTTTATTGTGATGCCAATGTCCTCAAGCTTGTCGCTGTATTTGCCTGCCAGCTTTTTGAGCTGCTTGGCGTAACGCTTCATGGAGCTTGAACTGCTGTTTGAGGCGGAATCAATGGAATTGTTGTATGTGTCAACAAGAGCCATGACTGTTCCGCGGATGTTATCGGTATTTTCGTCGTCCGAATACTTGTAGTTCTTTAATTTTTTAGCTGCGCGGTGCAGGGCGGTTGAATCATCGTAAGCGAGCTCTGTAATACTATATTCTTTGCGTTTGGATGATTTCATGGCATCGCGGTTGTTTGAATAAAAATTTCTCATAAAATATGTTGCTGAAAGATTTGTTGCTGAACTTACTCGTGTACTCATGTTAATCCTCTTTATGTTTTTAAATTTTAAAGTTTAAAATAATTGCGTTATAACTACGATTTTAGGTTTTATTTTGAACGTATAATTGCACTTAAATATTTGTTATAAATATTTTATCGGATATTTGCACGAAAAAGTTTACTTATGCGATCAAAAGAAGTAAAATACAAAGGAATGCGTAGAATAAGAAAAATGCGATTATGCAATCGAAATGCTACCAAGCAAAGAATAACAGAACATAATGTAAAAAGCATAATGTACTAAAACAAAATGTAACAAACATAAAGTTACAAAAAATGCAACAAACATAATGTAACCAAAGGAGGATATGGGGCATGAGTAAAAAAGCTTTCGGTACAACATCAAAAGGAGTGGAGGCATCGCTTTACGAAATCAGCAATGGCGGTGGATTGAGAGTACTTTTGACAGACTATGGCGCTGCAGTTGTATCTATTTTTGTAAAGGACAGGGATGGCGATGAGAGAGATGTCATTTTAGGATATGACAATGTAAAGTCATATGAGAAGGAGTACTGCTATTTTGGTGCTACTGTCGGTAGATATGCAAACAGGATTTCTGATGCAAAGGTTAATATTGATGGAGTGGAATATAAGCTTGAGGCTAATGACAATGAGAACAGTCTTCACAGTGGCTCAAATGGTTTTTCTAAGCGCTTCTGGACTGTTAAGGAGCAGAAGGCAGATGAGATTACCTTTGAGATAGAGGATGCAGATTTGGAGCAGGGCTTCCCTGGAAATGCAGTCGTTGATGTGACATTTAAGGTAACAGAAGAAAATGCTCTCGCTATTATATACAATGCAAAGGCAGATAAGACAACTACCTTTAATATGACAAACCATAGCTATTTCAATCTGAATGGTCATGCATCAGGAAGCGTATACACTCACACATTGCAGATAAATGCTGAGCATTACACACCTGTAAAGGATTCCAAGGCTATTCCTACAGGTGAGATTGCACCGGTTGAGGGTACACCATTTGATTTTACAGAGGCTAAGCCAATCGGAAGAGATATCGAGGCAAATGATACACAGCTTCACTATGGAAGCGGATATGATCACAATTTTGCAATAGACAAGACAGCTCCGGGAGTAGAAAAGGTCGCAACAGCATACTCTCCTGAGAGTGGCATACAGATGGAGGTATACACAGACTGTGTCGGAATCCAGCTTTATACTGCCAACTTTATCGTGGGACAGGAAGGCAAGGGCGGAGTCAAATACAATAACCGCGATGCATTCTGCCTCGAGACACAGTTCTATCCAAACTCAATAAATGAGACCAACTTCAGTACACCTGTTACAAAGGCAGGTGATACATACCACACAGAGACAGATTACAAATTCTCTGTGAAATAAAATGCCAACATAAGAGAGATACAGAATAGTTAAAGCCCACCATATTGATGAAATTTATCATTAATATGGTGGGCTTTCTTAAGCTTTGTTTAATCAAACACTGATACAGTGGTTTTATTTCCCGAAATGTGGTATATATTTATATGTACATTTATATTTATGAAATGAACATATGAATTACACTGGAAGTATACTTACAAATTACATTAATAATATTACACAAGTTTAATTTGTTAGTATTTAAAGCTAGCTGTAATTCTATTAATCATAAACATTGGCAAATAAAGATTAAAATTGTCAAATAACAATAAATAGTGATAAATATAGATAATTATTGAGATGACTTCGCACACGCAAACCTGCATTACCGCTGGCATATGGTGTGTTCCGAAGAAATATATGAACTGTCACAAGGTTCCATTAAACTTCGGTGACGATAAAAAGCAGACTGATAAAACAGACTATCCGGATGCATTTTTTGTGGCTGACTTCATATATTTCTGAGGAATATACCATATGCCGGCGCACCATCACAGCCTGCCGGTGCGAAGTCCCTACCCCCAAAAATAAAATCGAATAAATATATAGCATAGAGGAAACAAACCATGAAAATAGTATTTTTAGATTCCAAAACAATTGGTGACGACATCGACCTTTCCGAATATGACAAGCTCGGAGAGGTTGTCAAATATGATTTTTCGACAACAGAGGAAGCAGCGGAGCGCACAAGAGATGCTGATGTGATTGTTTTAAATAAGGTCGAGGTAAATGAGAAGTCTATAGGAAAGGCAAAAAATTTAAAGCTTGTATGTGTGACTGCAACAGGCACAAACAATCTGGATAAAGAATATCTGGCAAAAAGAGGCATTGAATGGAGAAATGTCGCAGGGTATTCTACAGAGACCGTGGCGCAGCATACGTTTGCACTGCTATTTTACCTGCTTGAGAAACTGAGATATTATGATGATTATGTGAAGAGCGAGAAATATGTGGGTGATACGTCGTTTACGCATTTTTCTAATGTGTTTCACCAGATTAGCGGTATGACCTGGGGCATCGTGGGGCTTGGAAATATCGGAAGACGCGTGGCTGATATTGCAAAGGCTTTTGGCTGCCATGTGGTTTATTATTCTACATCAGGAAGAAATTCGCAGCCGGGCTATGAGAGGGTGGATTTTGATACTCTGCTTGCCACGTCTGATATCGTGTCGGTGCATGCACCGCTCACAGATGATACACTTGGTCTGATGGACAAGGCTGCGTTTGAAAAGATGAAAAAATCTGCGATATTTTTAAATCTTGGCAGAGGTCCTATAGTGAATGAAGCGGATCTGGCACAGGCGCTTATGGATGGAGAACTGGCGGCGGCAGGTCTTGATGTGCTGGCGCAGGAGCCTATGAGTGAGGACAATCCGCTCCGTGCGATAAAGGATTCAAACAAGCTGATTATCACACCGCATATAGCGTGGGCAAGCGTTGAGGCAAGAACAAATCTGATGCACATTATATACAGTCAAATTGAGGACTTCTTTGCTAATTAGGAAATATAATTTAAAATCAAGTCGCAACATTAAGAGGCAGCACTAAGAGAAAGCATTAAGAGGCAACATTAAGAGGAAGCATTAAGAAGCAACATTAAGAAGCATTATTAAGAGGCAGAAATGAGCATCAAATTTGAGATAACAAAACAAAACAACATACATTTTGGAATTGCAGCAGCAGCGGCCGCGCTTGTAGGTTACTTTACATCGGCAAGCTGGTGGGTGATTCTTTTGTTTGCGGCAGTATATTTTGGACTTGTAAATGTGAAGCTTGAGCTTCCGGTGAAGCTTTCGTGGCTTTGGGCTGCGATACTGCTTGCCATCGGAGCGATACTATCTGTTTTTTCGGTGCAGTATGTGCTGCTGACAGATGAGGACTTTGTGAAAACCACCGATATGGTATGCGTGGTGAATGTGGTTCTGGCGCTCGCCATATATCTGGTGATACTTTTTATCACAAACAACACGAGGCTGACATGTACCATAGCATCAATTGCCATACTCGCGTTTGGATTTATAGATTACTTTGTCTATGAATTCCGTGGCAATGAGTTTACGTATGCGGATTTGAAGTCAGCGGGAACAGGACTTTCTGTCGTGACAAAATACAAATTCGTCATAGACTACAAGTTTTTGTATGTGATTCTGGCGGCTGTTTTGTATATCATGCTGGTAAGGCGCATAGAAGTGCAGTTCGAGTCGGCTATCCATATGAGAATTATTTCGATTCTTCTCACAATAATATGTGTGCTGTATGTCATTATGAATTCCATGTCACTGAACACCGAGACCTGGGAGAAAAAGGGCACGTACAGAAACGGCTATCTGCTGAACTTTGTGCTCGGCATAAGGGACAGTTTTGTGAAGGCACCTGATGGATACAGCAAGGCAGCAGTTGACAAGATAGCAGGCAATTTCAAGGAAACGGATGGCTCATATTCGCAGTCTGATGCGAAAAATCCGACAATCATTGTTATCATGAATGAGTCGTTTGCGGATTTGTCGGTGGTGGGAGATTTTGAGACCAACACGCAGGTCACGCCGTTTATGGATTCTCTGAGTGAAAATACGCTTAAAGGCTATGCTCTTTCGTCCGTGTACGGTGCGAAGACGCCAAACTCTGAGTGGGAATTTGAGACAGGAAACTCGATGGCATTTCTGCCGGACGGCTCGGTGGTTTATCAGCAGTATATAAATGATGACCCGACCTCCATAGTCTCAAACCTGAAGAATATCGGCTATACGACGGTTGCGATGCATCCGTACTATGCGACAGGCTGGAGCAGAAACAAGGTTTATCCGCATCTGGGCTATGATGAGACATACTTTATAGATGATTTTGACCAGACAAAGATACTCAGGGAATATATCACTGACCAGGAGCTCTATGATAAGATTATTGACCGCTACGAGAAAAAGAGCGATGACGAGAAGCTTTACATCATGGGTGTCACGATGCAAAACCACGGCGGCTACGGTGAGAGATATGACAACTTCAATCAGGAGGTTTACAAGGTTGGAGCGTCATACACCGATGCGAACCAGTATCTGTCACTTTTGAATGAAAGTGACAAGGCACTCGAAAATCTCATCACATACTTTAAGGGTGTGGATGATCCGGTAGAGATTGTGTTTTTTGGAGACCACCAGCCGGGATTATGCAATGATTTTATCAAGCTCTTAAATGGCAAGGGCAATTCCGGACTTACAGAGCAGGAACTTGAGAATCTGTACAAGGTGCCGTTTTTCATATGGACCAATTACGAGACGGATGCACAGAAAGTTGATGTGACGAGCCTCAACTACCTGTCCACACTGACGCTTGAGAGAGCCAACATAGATCTGCCGGCATACAACCGGTTCCTCGCAGAGCTGATGGAGAAGATTCCGGCGATAAATTCAAGGGGCTATTATTCGAAAAAGAATGAGTGCTTTATGCATGTGGATGAGGCAACAGGAGACGAGGCAAAATGGATAAAGGCATACAATATCCTGCAGTACAATTCGATGTTTGACGAGAAGGACAGAAGCTCGCTGCTGTTTCCGTACCTGAAATAATGTGATGATTTGAAGCAACCATAAATACACATATGAGAAAATGAATTAATATAACTATTCAGGGAGCTAATAATGAAGCTAAGTGATTTATTACAATTTGATAACATAATTGTGCAATGTCATGATAATCCGGACGCAGATGCACTGGCAAGCGGCTTTGGAGTCTATGAATACCTGAGGATGAATGGAAAAAGTCCCAGACTTGTATACGGAGGCAGGAATATCATACACAAGAGCAATCTGGTGCTTATGGTAGACAGTCTTGGCATACCGATAGAGCATGTGGATTTTTTAGACAATCCGCAGCTGCTTGTGACTGTCGATTGTCAGTACGGTGGTGGGAATGTCACATTTTTCAAGGCAGAAAATGTAGCTGTCATAGATCACCACAGAGTATCGGGAGAGCTTCCTGCTATGAACCGTGTCATGAGCTATATGGGCTCATGTGCGACAATTGTGTGGGATATGCTTCGTGAGGAGGGCGTAGAGATAAATCGAAACCTGGCAACAGCACTGTATTATGGACTTTACACCGACACCGGAGAATTTACCGAGATAACACATTCGCTTGATAGGGACCTGCGCGATGAGGCGGATTTTGACAACACTATAGTGGCCAAATTCCGAAATGCCAACATGTCACTTGAGGAGCTGGACATAGCCGCAACAGCATTGCTGGGGCGCGATTATATAGAGGAATATCGTCTGGCGATCGTAAAGGCAGGGGCATGTGACCCGAATGTACTCGGCATCATAAGCGATTTTGTGCTGGAGGTGGATGCTATTGACATATGTATGGTATTTTCAGTGATTAAGAATGGAGTGAAGCTTTCGTTTAGAAGCTGTATAAAAGAGGTGAGCGCAAGCGAAATGGCGCAGGAAGTGTGCAGGGACATAGGCTCAGGCGGAGGGCATTATTACAAGGCCGGTGGATTTATTCCGATGGATCTGCTGATAGACAGCTATAATGTCTACTGCAAAGAAAAAGACGTGACACCAAGATTTCAGTACAGCAGCGATGGTACACACAAACGTCCTTCGGATTCTGCAATCAAATCATTATTGGAAGAGAGGATTTTTGATTATTTAAACGATACAAAGATAATTTACGGAGAAGATTTTGATACGAGTGGCTTCAAAAAAGTGGATTATAAAAAACGCCCGATACCGATGGGATGTATCATTGCAAAGGATATACTGCCTGTGGGCTGCTGCATGGGAGTGCGGACAGCTAAGGGGGATATCTCCACACCGGTTAGTGAAGATACGGTAGTCATAATAGGAGAAGACGGCAGTGTACGGATTTTAAATCTGGACAGGCTGAACAAAAGCTTCAGGATATACAAGGACTGGCGGTTTACTGTGAAACAGACAGATTATGTCCCGAAGTTCAAGAATAAGGATACGGAGACTATAGTGGATGGAATGGCACATGCCAGAGTGTGCATACCTGTTGAGGAGGATTTTTCAAGAGCATTTGTGCTAAAGCACAAGGTAAAGCTATTTAAGAATAAGGATGACAGCAGTTATATATCAGGCAGACCTGGAGATATTATGGTTCTGCCAAATGATGACAGGAATGAGGCATATATGATAAGCAAGACAGAATTTGAAAAGACACATATAGCAAAGGGTGAGGAGGAAAACCGTAAAAAAGCGGTCGTTTTCGACCTTGATGGAACACTTCTCTATACACTTGAGGATTTAAAAAATGCAACAAACTATGCATTAAAACAAAATGGCATGCCGGAGCGTACACTCGACGAGGTGCGCAGATTTGTGGGAAACGGTGTAAAGCTTCTGATGGAGCGCGCAGTGCCACAGGGGGCAGACAATCCAAAGTTTGAAAAGACATTTTCGGATTTCAAGGAATATTATGAGGCTCATTGCAATGACAATACAGCACCTTATGATGGAATCATGGAGCTTTTAAAGGAGCTTAAATTAAACGGCATAAAGCTTGCTATTGTTTCAAACAAGCTTGACCCGGCGGTAAAGGAGCTCAATCAGCTTTATTTCAAGGAGTATATGACATCGGCAGTCGGCGAGATGGAGGAAGAGGGTATACGCAAAAAGCCGGCACCTGATATGGTGCAGAAGGCACTTAAAGAGCTTCAGGTGAGTGCAGATGAAGCAATCTATGTGGGGGACTCCGATGTGGATATCGCCACAGCGAAAAACTCAGGTCTGGAGTGCGTATCTGTCACATGGGGATTTCGTGATGTAGAGTTTTTGAAGGAGCATGGTGCAACAAATCTGATAGATGAACCGGTCGAATTGTTAAATTACGTATAATCAGGAGAACTTTGATTTATGCTTTCAGAAAAGGGACTATTGATAATTGAAAAGCTGGCAGAGCACAACAATGAGCTTGTCACATCAAAGGCTCTTGCTGCGTCCACAGGTATGTCAGAGCGAAGTGTGAAGACATATCTGAAGGAGGTGGCTGATTTTTGTGAGCAAAACTCTATGACGCTCGACAGAAAGCCGGGCAAAGGCATGAAGCCGTGCTTTAGTGATGCGCAGATAGGAAAGATTCTGGATGTGGCAGGGCGGAAATCGGCAGCAGTATCGCAGAAGAAGCGACAGAACTACATATCGTATATTCTGCTAAGCGGCTGGGATACATACACGTATGCGCTTTTTTCAGAGGAGTTAAACGTCAGCAAAAATGTCATCATGGATGATATAAATGAGCTTGACGCAGAGCTTCTGCTCTTTGGCATTAAGGTGCACAGAACGGCGGGTTACGGAATATATGCGACAGGCAGTGAGCTTGATATCAGAAAAGCCATGAGGCATTTCTGCAGGTATCCAATCAGTGATAAGCAGGTTATCAAGACCGATGACCACAGGCTTTCAAGACGCGCGGCCGAGGTGATAGCCAATAATTTCAGAAGCGTAAATCTGTCGATGGCAGTTGACATGATACATCATGTGGAGAGACGCTTTGATATCATCTTTACGGATTACACATTTCAGATGCTGGCAGAGTACATAGCCATTGCACTTTTCAGGGTGGATGTGGAGAAAGAGCTGAAGTCCGGCGAACAAGAGCAGCAGGTACAGAAAAATGGATTCATAATGACAGAGCATGAGAACATGGCAAAGGAAGCAGCAGGCTTTCTGGAAAGACATCACGGCATCAGCCTCTCACAGCCTGAAATCATGTATCTGGCAATGCTTTTTTCCTGTGCCGAGGGACAAAACCGTGTTGTCATGTCCTGTGAGGAGGCACTTAGCATAGAGGATGAGATGATAGTGTATCTGTCAAATCTTCTCGCAGCCAATCTGATTGAAAATGAGCTTCTACGTGAGAGCATGCGTAGCTTTTTACCGGGCTCCATTGCGAGGACTCATTTCGGCATAGAGATAGACAATCCGTTTCTTTCGGATATCACACAATCGTATGCCAGTCTCTTTACGGTATGCTTTACAGTATCGAGATACTACGAAAAGTACACAGGCGCCATGCCGAGCGAGGATGAGATAGCTTTTATTGCCTTGCAGGTGGGCGGAGCCCTGCACAGAAATCCTATGACAGTGCGCGCAGTGTTAATCGGTGCAGCAGGCTATGCGACCGGCAGTATAATAGCGGGTAAAATAGAAAACAGGGTGCCGGATGTAAGGATAGTAAGCATTTTGTCGTCAGACCGCATAGAGCATATTGACGAGTATGACTGCGACCTCATACTCTCGACCATAGACACACAGGCAGATATCCACAAGGATATGAGATTTCTGTATGTTTCTCCACTAATCAGTGCGCAGGATGAGAAAAATATCAGAAACAAGTGCTTTGAGCTCATGACCGGACAGAGCGCGGAGGTCAGCGAGTTTTCACAGATGCTGTCGGAGGAATTTATCATATTTGAGAAAAAGGCGAAAAACCGCAAGGATGTATTAAAGCGCGCGTGCCAGCTTCTCATAAACAAAGGAATAGTGCAGAGCGAGTTTGCGAGGGATGTACTGGAGCGTGAGAAGGTGGAGGCAACCGCTGTGGGCTGCAATATAGCCATACCGCACGGAAAGCCTGAGCAT